>Ga0180218_1000067_pt1 | contig 205855 bp, 185 predicted proteins | sample eDN3rd37CKraftBY_FD_151334 | JGI IMG/M metagenome (GOLD analysis project Ga0180218, IMG submission 151334) | Enriched backyard soil microbial communities from Emeryville, California, USA - eDNA 3rd pass 37_C Kraft BY (version 2) (version 2) | ecosystem: Environmental > Terrestrial > Soil >... | reverse complement strand
GTGATCCGCGCCCCCTTCAAGGGCTGCGCCGCCCCAAACTCCGCCCGAAGCGCCATCAAACCCGGCATCTCCGTCTCCGCTATCTCAATCTCCTTGCGGCCAAATCCAGATAACGACAGGTCTTTGATTACGTAATCCTGGGCGATGGTAGCCACCTTAAATCTCCTCTGATGGATGCGCGTCGGGACAGCGCCGGATGAACGGGTCTACCGCTCGCAATGCCCGCGCCTTATCAAGCGCCGCGAGCGGGAGCAAATATAAAGACTTCTTTATGTGGTTTCGAAAAGCGGATGCTCAAGCGTGCCCGCTGCTGCTTGCCAGCATCGCCGGGTCGATCCCTTCCAGCGCGAAGGCAGTCGCCCAACGCTGCTCGGGGCTCACGTCGAACAGCCGGCGAGGATTGGCCTGGCTGATATACCAGCCCGGCGCAGCCAGCTCGCGCTCGAGCTGCCCCGCGCCCCAGCCGGCATAGCCGAGCGCGACCAGATAATGGCGCGGGCCCTCACCGCGGGCGATGGCGTTCAATATGTCCAGCGAACCGGTGAGCGCGACCCCCTCGCTCACGACATGACTGTCGCTCGTGCTCCAGTCGCGGCTGTGCAGCACGAAACCACGCTGTGGCTCCATCGGCCCGCCCGCCAGCACCGTGCTGTCCGCTACATCGCCGATCGCGAGATCGAACGAGGAGAGGAGATGGTGCAGGCTTACCCCCCTCATCGGCTCGCCCAGCGCAATGCCGAGCGCCCCGCCATGGTCATGGACGCAGAGCAACAGCACCGAGCGGTGGAAGCGCGGGTCCGGCATGTCCGGCATTGCGAGCAGCAGATGCCCGGCCATGGATTGGACGGCGGTCTCGGTCATGGGTCTCGCGGCCCTCCCAGATCAACGAATCGCAGCAAAGATGCGCCCGCGCAGGCCGCGCCGTCCAGTGCCAAAGGCACGGGCGAGAGGCCTGGACGACGTGCTGTGCGCACGGTGCGGGCGATGGCGACGGGCGCGCCCTTGACAGCACGCCGCCGAACGCCGACTTCCCCTCGCGGGGCCGCACGCCGGCCCGCCACCTTCATCAGGAGACGCGCAATGACGATCAACGTTGGCGACAAGCTGCCCGCAACCACCTTCGCCGTGATGACCGAGAACGGCCCCGAACAGGTCGACAGCGCGAATTATTTCGCCGGCAAGAAGGTGGCGCTATTTTCCGTGCCCGGCGCCTTCACGCCGACCTGCTCGGCCAAGCACCTGCCCGGCTACATCGAGAAGGAAGCCGCGCTCAAGGCCAAGGGCATCGACGAGATCGCCTGCACCGCCGTCAACGATCCGTTTGTGATGGGCGCCTGGGGCAAGGCCGCCGGAGCGGACGGCAAGGTGACGATGCTGGCGGATGGCAACGGCGCCTTCGCCAAGGCGGTCGGGCTTGAGATGGACGGCAGCAAGTTCGGCCTCGGCACGCGCGGCCAGCGCTATGCGATGCTGGTCAACGACGGCGTCGTCGAGCAGCTCCACGTCGAGGCACCGGGCGAGTTCCGTGTCTCCAGCGCGGACTATCTGCTCGACCAGATCTGAGGATCATGCGCGGCGGGGATGGACGAAACCGGCTCTCCCCGCCCCTCACCAAAGGCAGCAGCAGACTTCGATGCCTGCGGCCATCTGCATCGCTCCCGGCACACAAAGCAGTGGCGATGCGTTCCAGCTTGCTGGCCTACCACCATTTTCCGAGCCGCCAGCTGTGATCAACTCCCTTGGAGATTCTCTATAGGCGACCGCGCAGGCTGACGAAAAAGGTTCGCCCGCTCTCGGGGAAGCCATCGGCCAGCTGGTAATTCTCGTCGAACAGATTGCGCGCACCGATCCCGCGACCGCACCGTGCTGCCGGTCGCGGCGATCCCTCAGGGAGACACGTCGCCGTAAGCATAGGCGACACCTCGGTCACCCGTTGTCTTCCGCGCGCCGTCTCGCCGGTCTATGAAAGGTCATGAGCCACGCAGACAGCAGCCGCATCATCGCCCAACTCATCGCGGAATATGACGCGGCCACCGGCAATCTGCGCGACGCCTTGCTCTCTTATGCGCGGGACGGCACTCTACCCTCTCCCGACGCGGCAGCCGAGCGCGCCTTTTGCTATCCGCTGCTCACCATCGACTATCGGCGCGCGGTCATCGATCCGCCGAGCCGTCGCTCGTTCGGGCGGCTGACCAAGACCGGGCGTTACGCCGGGACCATCACCCGCCCGGCCATGTTCGCTCACTATCTCAAGGAGCAGCTCGACCTCCTGATCGCCGACTATGACGTGGACATCAGCGTCAGCCGCAGCGACCAGCCCATCCCCTTCCCCTATGTGCTGGAAAATCTGGAGGCCGGCTCCCTCGCCGCCATTCCGCCGACCGAGCTGGCGCGCCATTTCCCCTCGACCGAGCTGGCCGAGATCGGCGACGAGATTGCCGACGGGCTGTTCCTGCCCGACCCGCGCGGGGTTCGGCCGCTCGCGCTGTTCGATGGGTTGCGCACCGATTTCTCGCTGGCGCGGCTGCGCCACTACACCGGCACGCCGCCCGAGGATGTGCAGCGCTACATCCTGTTCACCAACTACCACCGCTATGTCGACGAGTTCGTGCGCTGGGGCTGCGCGGAGCTGAAGCGGTCGGACTCGCGCTTCACCGCCCTCTCCGGCGCCGGTGGCGTGCGGGTAACGGCGGAAACGGCTGATCCTGAAAGCGCTATCGCGGACAGCGCCTGGCGCCGTCACCAGATGCCGGCCTATCACATGATCGCGCCGGACCGCACCGGGATCACGCTCGTCAACATCGGCGTCGGCCCCTCCAACGCCAAGACGATCTGCGACCACCTCGCGGTGGTGCGGCCGGAGGCGTGGCTGATGATCGGCCACTGCGGCGGCCTGCGCCCCAGCCAGCGGATCGGCGACTATGTGCTCGCCCACGCCTATCTGCGCGACGACCATGTGCTGGACGCGATGCTACCGCCCGAGATTCCACTGCCCGCTATCGCTGAGGTGCAGGTGGCCATGGCCGAGGCGGCCGAGCAGGTTCTGGGCGGCAATGGCGATATCAAGCGCCGCCTGCGCACCGGCACCATCGTCACCACGGACGACCGCAACTGGGAACTGCGCTACGCCCACTCGGCGCTGCGCTTCTCGCTCTCGCGCGCGGTCGGCGTGGACATGGAGAGCGCGACCATCGCCGCGCAGGGCTATCGCTTTCGCGTGCCCTACGGCACCCTGCTCTGCGTCTCGGACAAGCCGATCCACGGCGAACTCAAGCTGCCCGGGCAAGCCAACCGCTTCTACGAGGAGGCCATTGCCGGCCACCTCGCCATCGGTCTCGAAACCTGCGAACGCCTGCGCGCGCAGGGTGACCGGCTGCACAGCCGCAAGCTGCGGGCGTTCAACGAGCCGCCGTTCCGGTAAGCCGGCCCATCCTGTGAAAGCCACTATGCACCGGGCGAGCGCTCAGCAGGGTGGGCGGCCAACGAATGAAGACAGCAACGGCGCCCCGCTCGACCCGTATCCCCCGTCGTGCCGAGCGCCCCTGTCGTAGCGCTCAGGGGTTCGTCCCGTCCGGCGCAACCGCAGCAGCCCGATAGCGCGGCGCGACATCGCGGCGGGACAGGACCGGCACCATCGCGGCGCGGGCCGTCTCATAGGCCTGCCAGAGCTGTTCGTCGGCGAGAGGCGGGATCGTCACCTCTTCGCCGCGATCCAGCCCGACCAGCGCGGCATCGACCAGATCGGCCGCGTCCATCACCAGCTCGGGCGGCATGGCGCCGACATCGCGGCCCGAGCGCTCCCAGATCTCGGTCCGGGTCGCACCGGGCAGTACCGCCTGCACCTGCACGCCCTTGTCGCGCAACTCGCCGGCGAGATGGCGGCTGAGGCTCAGCACATAGGCCTTGGACGCGCTGTAGACCCCTTCGGAAATTTCGTGCGCAAGGCCGAGGATCGAGGAAAGATTGACGATCTTGCCGCCACCTCGCGCCGCAAAGCTCCGGCCCGCCGCGATCGCCAGCCGGCTGACGGCCGTGATGTTGAGCGCCACCAGTCCCTCGATCGCCTCCGGTGTCTGATCGAGGGTCTCGCCCTCCAGCAGCATACCGGCATTGTTGATCAGAACGCGAACCGCCGCGTCGTCACGGATGCGCCGCTCGACGCGGGCAACATCGGCTCCCTGGCTCAGGTCGGCGACCAGCGGTTCGACGGCACGGCCCGTTTCCGCGCGCAGCCCGGCGGCCAGCGCCTCCAGCCGCGCCCCGTTTCGCGCCACGAGAATCAGGTCATAGCCCCGGCGGGCCAACCGCTCGGCAAACACCGCGCCAATCCCGGACGACGCGCCCGTAACGATGGCCGTTCCGAGAGATGGGGCCGCCATAACGTGCTCTCCTGCAAGACCTCGCCTTCAGAGGTCACTTGCGAAGTGATAGCGACGATCCTATCTCGATGCAATGCATGACCCTCAGGAAAAACTCGATCCCTGCCCAATCGCACGCACCCTCTCCCGCGTGGGCGACCGCTGGAGCATGTTGGTGCTCCGGGACGTAGATCGGGGCTATACGCGCTACGAGCAACTGCGCACCAACCTCGGTATCGCGCCCAATATCCTCGCCCAGCGCCTCGCCGCGCTCACGCAGGCCGGGCTGTTGGAGAAACGCCGCTACAGCCAACGCCCCCCGCGCGACTCCTATCAACTGACCGATGCCGGGCGTGACTTCATTCCCATCCTTGCTGCGCTCGGTGCATGGGGCCGCAAGCATCATGGTCAAGGCGCCCTCGCCTATCTCGTCGACGTTGAGACCGGCGAGAGGGTGGAACCGCAAGTCATCGACCAGGTGAATGGCGCGCCCATCGGATCGCGACCGCTCAAACTTGTCACGCCAGCTTAAGGAGCGATCCCTCCGGGGAGCGCACTAGCCATCGCCAGAAGGGGGCGCGACCCCACGTCGGCCCCGCCCTCGCATGGGTGGCTTGCTCGCCGGCCATGAGCCTCGGGTAGCGACGCGAGCCCGCGCAATTCACGCCCCACACATCGTTAACCAAGTCGATTTGAATCGGCTTAATCTTTTGCAACCTTATGTACTGGCAAGGAAAAATGGAGGGGAAGCTATGCCAGCTCGTCAATTTCAGCGTGAGAAACAGAGTCCGTCATCTGGCATCAAGAGGTCACTAACCGGCGCCTCGCTCCTCATCCTTGCGATCGCGACGGTTCCTGTTTCCCCGGCAGCCGCAAATGACGAATGCGGCGCTGCTTCGGGCGGCGTGGCCATCTGCGATGATGCGACACTGAATCCTTATGCTGATGGGATCGGATATTACACGTCGACGGGGATGCACCTCGATGTGAAAAGCGGGGTCGTCGTTGACCGCTCCGGTTCGGCCACGCCCCATGACGGCATTCTGCTGCAAGGGACTGGGGATGACCCGTTGCTGGTCACGATTGCGCGCGGCGTCACGATCAAAACGTTTCGCGCGCAGGACGACCCTGTTCAGGTCGAGGTGACGGGAGCCGGCAACAGCGACATCCGGCTCGAATCCGGCGCCGACATAGAGATACGGTTCGGAGCGAACCCCCTTCCCGGCTCTCCGACATCCGCCCTGTTCGGCTGGAACCAAAATGGGTCCAGCACCGGCTCCATCACCATCAACCAGCTTTCCGGGAGCACCCTCGATGTAATCGGCGAGGAAGCCGTGGGTATCGAGGCGCTGCAGCAGGGGCTCGGAGACGTCACATTGATCTCGTCCGGCACAATCGTCGGTGAAGGCTATTGGGGTGCCGGCATGATGGGCTGGATCGCCAATAGTCTCTCCGATGCGAACTTGACGATCGCGCAGACTGCCGAGGGAACGATCACGTACACCGGCGATCAAGCCGTTGGCATTTACGCCTTAACCAGCGGTGGCGGCAACGTAAACGTGGACATTGCCGGCCATGTCACCGTCCGGGGTAACGATGCGTACGGCTCGTTGGCGAGCTTATGGTCCGCAACGGGCTTGGGAACGGTTGTCCATAAGGTCGCCGCAACCGCAGTCCTGACCACCGAGGGGACTGAAGCGCCGGCGATGTTCACGTCCACCGCCGGGCTTGGAGCCACCGCGACGACCGTCGCCGGGACGGTCACCACCTCGGGTGACAAGTCCCATGGCATCTTTGTCGATGTGCAGAACGCCGCCAATGACCAAGTGCACGCCGTGGCGCTGGAAGGTGCTGCCTCCATAGCGACCGATGGAGACCAATCGCACGGCATCAATGCGATTGTTGCCGGGAGCGGGCCTCTCATCATCAACGCGAGCGGGGAAAGCCGGATTGCCGTCAGCGGCGCAGACTCGGCGGCTATCATGGCTGACGCTTCTGCCCTTGGTCGCGTCGCCATCACGACCGGGCCGAACACCCTCCTGTCTGCATCGGGCGCCAATGGCCGGGGCATCGCGGCTTATGGGTTTGATACCGCCACAGTCGAGGCGGCCGGAACGGTTCGTGCGACGGGCGAATATGGCGCTGCCATCGATGCGTTCTCCTCCGACGACAAAGCAACGGTCACGATCGGGACCGGCGCCACGATTACCGGCGGCTGGCAGGCGGATCTCACGGGCGTCTCGGCCAGCACCTCTCGTCCGGCAGCAGCTGTCGTTATCGGCTCCGCCTCGGGAAGCCTGATCACCAACGGGGGCACGCTCTCGGCCGCGTCGGACCGCGCAATCTATGATATCGGCCGCGACCTTGCCACGACAAGCGCACTGACTGTCGTCAATGATGGCACCATCACGGGCTTCGTCGACTATGCCAACGTGGCAGGCAACCGGTTTGACAATCGCGCTGGCGCCACGTTCCATGTCCGGCATCTGGCGGATACGAATGGCGATGGCACGCGGGACACGCGCCGCGTGGCTGTCGCCGATTTCGGAGAATCCTCCTCGATATTCTCCAACGCGGGAACGGTCCGGGTTGGCGGCGCGGAAAGCGCCGCAACCGTGGATGGAGCCGGCTACTACGTGCCGACCACCGGCGCGGGCGCACGCCCCCTTGAAACGTCATTCTACAATTTCGGGCGGGCGGCACAGGCGCAGTTGGTCAATCTTGGGCGCTTCGAGCATGGCGGCGTCATTGACCTTCGCGGACCTTCGATCGGCAATGCGCTGGTCATCACGTCGAACCCGGCGGCCGGCGGAGCGGCCGGCAACGGGGTGTTCGTATCCAACGGCGGCGAATTGCGCCTCAACGCAGTGCTCAACGCGGGCATGCCGGCGGGCGGCCAGACGGGCAGCCTGGCGGATATGCTGATCGTCGATGGAACCATGCTCGGTTCGGCGCCGACACGGATCATGGTCGGTTACGATGCAGCCGGCGGCGCGATCACCACGGGCAACGGTATTCAGCTGGTGGAAGTTCGCAATAAAGCCGCGTCGGCCGCTGGCGTGTTTTCGCTGGGCAATGCCGTCGTCAGCGGTGCGTATGAATATAATCTCTACCATCATGGCGTCGGCGAGGATGCTGCGGACGGGAACTGGTATCTGCGAAGCTCTGTGACCGATACCGAGACGGGGGAAGAGCTCCCCGCCTATCGTCCAGAGACGCCTGTGCTGACATCGCCTCAGGTCATTGCGGTTCGCTTCGGGCTCGACACGCTCGGGACATATCACGACAGGCACGGGGAGGATTACGCCGATTGGTTGCCGCGGGATGCGGCGCAATCCGGCGCACCGAGCGATGGCCATGATGGCCGCGCGGGGGCCATGTGGGGTCGCGTCTACGGTCTCGAGGGCGACGTGGGCTATAAGCGGCAGACCATGGCGCAGCAGGCCGCCAATTTCCGCAAATACGGGCCCGCGTTCGAGTATGAGACGTTCGGCTTCCAGTTGGGCTTCGACCTGCTGCGGAGCACGGGTGACAACGGTGCGCGGAACGTTGCCGGCGTCTATGGCGCTTATGGCCATACCAGCGCTGACATCGACGCCGTCTATGGCGGCGCGATAGGCAGGCTGAAGCTCGATGGGTACAATCTCGGCTTCTACTACACCCACAAGTCCAGCGGCGGAGCTTACATCGACGCAGTGCTGCAAGGGACCCGATACGATTCAACGCTGCGCTCAAGGGCGGGAGCCCAGTTCCTCACGGATGGATGGGGTTTCGCGGCTTCCATCGAGGGCGGTGCGCCTGTCAAAATCGGCGACGGGTGGAGGCTCGAACCGCAGGCCCAACTGATCTACCAGCGCGTCAAGCTGGATAACACCGGCGACGCGCACACGCTCGTCGACTATGGCAATGTCAAAGCCGTGTGGGGTCGTCTCGGCGCCCGTGCCGGGAAGGTTTGGCAGCGCAGTTCCGGGCTGTCCAGCATGGCTTGGGCGCGGTTCAACCTCTGGCATGATTTCAAGCAGGATGCGGTAGCCCGCCTGTCGAATAGCGCGGGCGACAACGTCACCTCCCTGAACGCATCGCTTGGCGGCACTTGGGGGCAGGCCCAGCTTGCGCTGTCGTCGGAGCTCGCCCGCAACGTGAGCGGGTTCGTCTCGGGCGATTATAATTTTTCGCTCGATGGCATGAAGAGCGACGCGATCGGGGGCCGGATCGGATTGAAATTCGTCTGGTAACAGCGCTGGCGGCCCAAGGGCCGCCCCACCTTCCAGCGTTATGACAATCTTGCCTGCCGCTTCGGGCTGACGTTCAGCACATCGTCCACCCGACCGTTCGGCTCCAGCCAGCGGCTCTTAGGCAGTGCCTGCCCCTGAGGAAAAATCCAGAGGGCGCGGGCGCGGCCACATCCACTCGCTGTCAGGACTTCCGCCGGGGCCTTGGCACCTGCGGATGCCCACCATGGCGGCGATCGGCGGCGTCAGTGGCGCTCTGGTTTCCTGCTTGCGCGGGAAAGCAGAGCGCCAGGGGGCCATGCTCCTGCCTTACCAGCCGCAGCTCTTGCCCTTGTTCTGCTGGTCGAGCCATGATTTGAGCGGCGCGAAGTAGCGGATCAGCGCCTTGCCGCTCATCTCGCGCGTGCCGGTGAAGGCTTGCAGCGCGTCCGGCCAGGGCTTGGAGGCGCCCATTTCCAGCATGGCGTTCAGCTTCTCGCCCACCGCCTTGTTGCCGTAGAACGAGCAGCGGTGCAGCGGCCCCTTCCAGCCGGCCTGCTTGCACGCTGCCTCATAGAACTGGAACTGAAGCAGCCGCGCGAGGAAGTAGCGCGTGTAGGGCGTGTTGCCGGGGATGTGGAACTTGGCGCCAGGGTCGAAGGCGTCGGCGGGGCGCGGCCCGCCCGGCGGGACGATGCCCTGATAGCGCAGCCGCATGTCGGTCCACGCCTTGTTGTAGTCGGCCGGCGTGATCGAGCCATCGAACACGCCCCAGCGCCAGCGGTCGATCAGCAAGCCGAAGGGCAGGAACGCCACCTTGTCCATCGCCTGCCGCAGCAGGAGGCCGATGTCCTTGTCCGCGCTCGGCACCTTCGCTGGGTCGAGCAGCTTGATGTCGACCAGATATTGCGGCGTGATCGAGAGCGCGACGGTATCGCCGATCGCCTCGTGGAAGCCGTCATTGGCGCCGTTCAGATAGAGGAAGCTCTTCTGGTTGTAGGCGCGCTGGTAATAATTGTGGCCCAGCTCGTGGTGAATCGTGACGAAATCGTCGCTGTTGACCTTGGTGCACATCTTGATGCGCAGGTCGTCCTTGTTGTCGATATCCCAGGCCGAGGCGTGGCACACCACCTCGCGGTCGCGCGGAGCGATGAACTGGGTGCGCTGCCAGAAGGTCTCGGGCAGCGGCGCGAAGCCCAGCGAGGAGAAGAAGCCCTCGCCGATCTTGAACATCTCCTTTTCCCACACGCCGCGCTTGGCCGGGTCCATCTCGCCGGGCGCGGTCTCGACGAAGCCCTTCGCCTTGAGCAGATCGCCAATGTCGTAGCCGAGGTCGCCGGCTCCAGCAGGAGCGACCAGCGGATAGATATTGCCCCACTCCTGCGCCCACATATTGCCGAGCAGGTCGGCGCGGATCGGGCCGGTTTTCGGCTGCACTGCGTCGCCATATTTCTCGTTGAGCTTGGTGCGGGTGTAGCAGTGCAGCGAATCGTAGAGCGGCTTCACCTCCTGCCACAGCTTCTCGGTGAGCGCGGCGAAGGCGTCCGGCGACATGTCATAGCCGGAGCGCCACATCGCGCCGGTGTCGGCAAAGCCCAGTTCCTTGGCGCCCTGGTTGGCGATCTCGACGAGGCGGGTATAGTCCGCCTTCATCGGCTTGCCGACCGTGTCGTGCCAGCTCGTCCACATCTCCTGATATTGCGCGGGCGTGTGGCCGACCTTGCCCATCTCCGCCTCGATGTCGCTGCCGCTCAGCACCTTGCCGTCGAGCGTGCCCTTGCCCTTGCCGTAGCTGGACTGGAGGCGCGTCGCGATGGCGCTCAGCTCATCGGCCGCGCCGGCGGTTGTCGGCGCCGGCAGTACGATGCTGGAGCGCAGGATATCGAGCTTGCGCTTCGTATCGGGCGAGAGACCGGGGACGCTCTGATATCTGGCGGCGTCCAGCGCGTAACGGACCTGCAGTTCCGTGAACTTGGCGCCTGCCTGAGCCGCCAGAGCATCGGTATCCTCGGTAATGAAGGTATTGTTCACCCACTGGGCACGCCCCACATCCACAATGGACGAGAATAATTCTTTCTCCGCCGCAGCGACAAAAGCGTCCACTTGCGCGGCGGTCGTCGGGCCCTGTGCCGCCGGCTGGGCGAGCGCGGGGAAGGCGGAAACGCCAAAAGCCAGCGCTGCCGTAACGGCAAGGCGCGATACCAGAGATTTCATACGATCGGTCCCTCTGAAATTTTCTGTTGGGACCACGCTGCATCTGCGGGATGCCCCGCGTCAAGCGGCCAGATACCGCGCGATCGCCTCGCCAAAATCCGGCAGCGTGATGCAACTCATATGGCCGCCGGGGATGGTGCCGCGCTCGGCATCGGGCAATGCGGCGACCAGCGCGTCGGCCGAGCCATTGTCCCTATCGTCCGCGCCACAGAGCACCAGCGTCGGCATGGTGATCGCGGCGAGATCCTCGCGCGCAATATCCGTCATCGACCGCAGCAGGTAGCCGAGCGCCGTGGGGTCTATTTTCACCGTCTTCATGAACTGGATCGCCAAATAGTCGCGGTCGCCGGACTTGGCGGTGTCGAAGCGCTCCAGCGCATCGAGGAAGAACTGCCGGCGCGGCGCCCACTGGGTCAGCCCTTCCAGCCCCATGCCGCCGAGCACCAGCCGCCGGGGCCGCAGGCCACGCCGCACCAGCGCGACGGAGAGCCGCGAGCCCATCGAGTAGCCGACCAGATCAAATGTCCCCAGCCCGAGCGCGGGGATGATCGCTTCCATGTCCAGCGCCATCACGTCCGGCGGATAAGCGCTCGCCTCGCGCGGGGCGGCGCTGCGGCCGTGGACGCGCTGCTCGATCATGATCGCCTCGAACCCGGCATCGGCAATGCGCTTCGCGGTGCCGTAGCGGATCCAGTTGAACCACGCGTTGGAGCTGAGACCGTGCAGCAGTAGCACGGGCCTGCCCGCTCCCAGCCGATGGACGGCAAGCTGCGCGCCATCATGGCCGGGCAGGTAGTCAATGGTCGCGTCGCTGGTCATGCCGGCCGAAGTGGGCCCAATCGCAGCGCGAAGCAAGGGGCAAAACCCGCCATCGTGCCGCCCCAGTTCAGCGTCCCAAACCGAGGCAACAGCCCGTCCCGAACCGGCACCGACGTGACATTTTACGCTTGCTCTTAATAAGTTCCCTTATTATATCGACGCAGATGGAAAGCACGCATATTGCCTTTGTTATCAGTGACGTCGCCCGCCTTTACCGCCGCCGGTTCGACGAGCGCACCCGGAGCTTCGGCATCACCGGTCCGCAGATGCGCGCGCTGGTGGCGATCATGCGTTTCCCCGGCATCAACCAGGGCGCGCTGGCGGATCGGCTCGATGTGGAACCGATCACGACCTGCCGCATGGTCGATCGGCTGGAGCAGGCCGAACTGGTCGAGCGCCGTCGCGATCCGCAGGATCGGCGCGCCTGGCAGCTCTACCTCACCGAATCGGCCGAGCCGATCGCGCAGGAGTTGCAGGCGATCGGCCAGACCGTGCTCGACGATTCCCTCCAGGGCATCGCACCGGCCGAGCGCGAAGCCGCGCTGGCCATGCTCGCGAAGATCCGCGACAATCTCGCCCAGGCATCCTCGCAGCCCGTGCAGCACCCCCCCATTGTCGGCCAAGGAGGCCAGGGCCATGGCTGAGGCGGATCCGGCGCTCAAGCAATCCGCTGGCGAGACCACGCTCGCGGACGCGCCGGCCGAGGAGCGGCAGCCGGGCCGGTGGCGCCGCCGCATCCTGATGTTTTCCATACCGGCGCTGGTGGTTGCTGTCGGCGCCTATTTCTGGGCAACCAGCGGCCGCTTCGTCTCGACCGACAACGCCTATGTAAAGCAGGACATCGTCGCGGTGAGCAGCGACGTGGGCGGGCGGATCACCCAGGTCAACGTGCGTGAGAACCAGATCGTCAAGGCTGGTGACATATTGTTCGTCGTCGATCAGCAGCCCTACCGGATCGCACTGGAGCAGGCCAACGCGCAGATTGCCAACGCGCAGGTGCAGGTCGGCAAGCTCAGCACCGACTATCAGGCCACCTCGGTCGACATCACCGGCGCGCGCGAGAATGTCTATTATGCCGAGCAGGACCTGAAGCGGCAGCAGGCGCTGCTCAAGGATGGCTTCACCACCCGCGCCCGCATCGAGCAGTCCGAACAGGCGCTGGACAACGCCCGCACCCGGTTGCGCACGGCGCAGGCGGATGCCGCCAAGGCGCGCGCCGCGCTGGCAACCGGCGCGCAGGTGCCCGGCGTCCATCCGGACATCGCCGCCGCGCAGGCGGCGCGCGATGCAGCCGCGCTGAACCTCCAGCGCACCACGGTGCGTGCGCCCGTCCCCGGTCGGACCAGCCAGGCCGACCGGCTGCAAGTGGGGCAAATGGCCATCCAGGGCCTGCCGCTGGTCAGCATCGTCGCCAGCGACCGCACCTGGGTCACGGCCAACTTCAAGGAGACCGACCTTGACCATATGGAGCCCGGCCAGCCCGCCACCATCAAGCTGGACGCCTACCCCGGCATGACGATCAAGGGTCATGTCGAGAGCATCGGCGCGGGCACCGGCTCGGAATTCTCGGTGCTGCCGGCACAGAACGCCAACGGCAACTGGGTGAAGGTGACGCAGCGCGTGCCGGTGCGCATTGCCATTGACGACCGGCCCGGCCGCATGATGATCGCCGGGTTGAGCGCCAAGGTGACGGTCGACATCAGGAACCACGGCAAGTCGGCGCGGTAAAGACAGCCCGGCCATGGCTCCGCACGAGGACCGCCCCCATCTGCTCGTCAAGCACAAGGCGCTGGCAACCGTCGCGATCATGTCCGCGATGGTCATGCAGGTGCTGGACATCACCATCACCAACGTCGCGCTGCCGCACATGCAGGCCTCGCTCGGGGCGACGCAGGAGACGATCAGCTGGGTCCTGACCAGCTATATCCTCGCCTCCGCCATCGCCATCCCCATCACCGGCTGGCTGGCCGACCGGATCGGCGCCAAGAAGCTGTTCGTCGGCTCGGTGGCGACCTTCATGGTCGCCTCGATCCTGTGCGGCATCGCCCAGAACCTCACCGAGATGGTGCTGTTCCGCACGCTGCAGGGCGTTGGCGGCGCCTTTCTCGGCCCGTTGGCGCAAAGCCTGATGCTGGACATCAACAAGCCCTCGCAGCACGGCAAGGCCATGTCCGTCTATGGCATGGGGGTGATGATCGGCCCGATCATGGGGCCCATCGTCGGCGGCTATCTCACCGAATGGTTCGACTGGCGCTGGTGCTTCTACGTCAACGTGCCGGTGGGCATTGCCTGCCTGATCAGCCTCATCGCGTTCCTGCCTGAAAAGCCACTCCAACGCCGGGATTTCGACCTGCTCGGCTTCTCCCTGCTCGCGCTGGGGCTCGCCGGCCTGCAACTCATGCTGGATCGCGGCCAGCACGCCGATTGGTTCTCCTCGACCGAGATCTGGATCGAGGGCGCCATTGCGCTGTGCGGCCTGTGGATGTTCGGCGTGCACCTCGTCACCGCGCGCAAGCCGCTGTTCGCGCCGGAGTTGTTCGCCGACCGCAACTTCGTGAGCGCGTCGGTGTTCATGTTCATCATCGGCATGGTGATGTTCGCCGCCATGGCGCTGCTACCGCCGCTGCTGCAGACGCTGTTCGATTATTCGGTGGTCTATACCGGCGAAATTCTCGCCTCGCGCGGCATTGGCGTGCTCGTCGCCATGGCGATTTCCGGCCGGCTGGTGGACAGGATCGATCCGCGCCTGATCGTCGCGTTCGGCTTCGCGCTGGCGACCGTCTCGCTGTGGATGATGACACGCTGGTCGCTGGAGCAGAGCTGGGAACCCTTCGTCACCTCCGGATTGGTGCAGGGTCTGGGCATCGGCTTCGTGTTCGTGCCCTTGCAGGTGCTCGCCTTCGGCACGTTGCCGGCGACATCCCGGACAGAGGGCGCCGCGGTGCTCAATCTCACCCGCAGCATTGGCTCGTCGATCGGCATCGCCGTCGTCATGGCCCTGCTTGCCCGCAACATTCAGGTCAGCCATGCCGACCTCGTCCAGAACGTCACGCCCAACAACCTGCCGGTGGACCCGGCGCAGCTCAGCCGCTTCGGTGAATATGGCGGCACCGCGCTTCAGATGCTCGACGGGCTGGTCAACCGGCAGGCGGCGATGATCTCGTTCCTCGACGATTTCTTCGTGATGACCATCGCCTGCGCGGTGGCGATCCCCGCCTGCTTCTTCCTGCGCAAGCCCCGCGCCCGCCCACGCGGCGCCCCCGCGCCAGTGATGGCGGAATGAGGATGGGGAGACGGGCCGGTCAGTGATCCCGTCGGCGCATCGGGGTGCGGCACCGACGCCAGACAGCGCGGCACACATGGGCCGCTCCACCACGGTCAGCAAGCTGGCAATCAGCGCCCATTGGCCGGCGGGCAGAGCAGCCTTGCTCCCCTGCCCGGCCTTGTCTCAGCCCTTCTTCAAATGCCGTCGGCCGAGCAGTTCGGCGATCTGCACGGCGTTAAGCGCCGCGCCCTTGCGCAGATTGTCCGCAACGCACCAGAGCGAGAGGCCGTTCTCCACGGTCGGGTCCTCGCGCACGCGGCTGACGAACGTGGCATAGTCGCCCACGCACTCGACCGGCGTGACATAGCCCCCGTCCTCGCGCTTATCGACGAGCATGATCCCCGGCGCCTCGCGCAGGATCTTCTGCGCACCCTTCGCGCTGATCTCGTTCTCGAACTCGATGTTCACCGCCTCGCTATGGCCAACGAACACCGGCACGCGCACGCAGGTGGCCGTCACCTTGATCTTGGGATCGAGGATCTTCTTGGTCTCGACCACCATCTTCCACTCTTCCTTGGTCGAGCCGTCGTCCAGGAAGCTGTCGATATGCGGGATGACGTTGAAGGCGATCTGCTTGGTGAACTTCACCGGCTCGGCCGGGTCGCCGACGAAGATGTTGCGGCTCTGCTCGAACAGCTCGTCCATGCCGTCCTTGCCCGCGCCGGAGACCGACTGATAGGTCGCCACCACCACGCGCTTGATCTTCGCCGCGTCATGCAACGGCTTGAGCGCCACCACCAGCTGCGCGGTCGAGCAGTTGGGGTTCGCGATGATGTTCTTCTTCTTGTAGCCGTCGATGGCGTCCGCGTTCACCTCCGGCACCACCAGCGGCACGTCCGGGTCCATGCGGTAGAGCGAGCTGTTGTCGATCACCACGCAGCCGGCCGCTGCGGCCTTGGGCGCGTAGTCCTTGGTCGCTGCGGAGCCGACCGCGAACAGCGCGATATCCCAGCCGGAAAAGTCGAAATGCTCCAGATTCTTTACCTTGAGCATCCGGCCGGTCTCGCCATACTCGATCTCGTCGCCGGTCGAGCGCGCACTGGCGACCGCCGCGATCTCATCGGCCGGAAACTCCCGCTCGGCGAGGATGTTGAGCATTTCGCGACCGACATTGCCGGTGGCCCCTACGACGACGACACGATATCCCAAGGGCTTTCCCTTCTGCATGGCAACAATCCGTAAGCCCCGCCGATTAGCGGATCGGCCCGGCGAGGCAAAGGATGATAACGCCCCCGGCCACAAAGAGCGCATCCTGTTGTCGAAACGATGCGGCGAGCGGTGCGATCCACCGCACACGCGCCGAGTCCGTCCAGCGGCGCCGCGCGAATATCACGGGGGTCCGCTCATGGGGCGGCATTGGCGCGGTACGCGGGCCCTCTGCTCATCGCCGAAGCAGAGCGTTCGAAACGGCTGCCGCCCCAGTGGCACGCCGCGATCCAGCGCCGCGCGACGCTCTCTCGGCTCCCGGCCCAACGTCGTGCCGCGTCACGCCGCCGCCAGGCCGCGCGCCGGGGCAGCATCGTCCATCCCATGGCGGGCAGCCCGCTGCCGGCGCTGGGTTCCGGAGCGACGCGGTCCTATTCAGCTTTGCAGAGCCGGCCGGCCGGCGCCGGCTGCGGTTAGCTCGCGGTGTTGGGCGGTGCCTTCTGGCCCGGCGGCGGCGCCAGTTTCAGCTCCGGCGGCGCGGTATAGCCGGGCGCGAAATGGACGTGGCAACTCTCGCAGGCCGCATCCAGTTCGCCGCCAATCTCGAAATAGGCGTCATAATCCTTCTTTTCGGCGGCGGCCGCTTCGCGCAGCGCCACGTCGCGCACCTTCGCCACGGCGGCATCCCAGCGCGGGTCATCCACCCGCCGGTCGGCGGTCAGCAGCATGTTGGTCACTTCCGCCAGCGTCAGGCTCGCGCTCTCGGCGTCTTCCCAATCCTTGTCGGTCTTGGGGCGCAGGTCGCGCTCACCGGAGGCATCGGTGACGGAGCCCTGCCACTTCCAGACATTGTCGCCCGCAAACTGCATCACATGGCCCATGAACTCCTTCATCGGCAGCTTCACCGGATCGGCGGCGGCACTGGCCTCGCCCCTGTCGTCCGCATCATTGCCTTCGGGTGCGGGGCTACAGGCTGCGAGCAAAAGGGTTGCGATGAGAAATGGTCCGACTTTGCGCATGGCTCTCCGCCCTCATTTGATGATCTTGGTGGTCGTTGTAAGAGACTTTATCAACCGGACAAGAAGAAAGGGGCGACGCGGCACCCGCATCGCCCCTTTTGTAACCGTTCAACCGACGTTTCTGAAACGTTCGGTAACGCGTCCGATCAGGCGTCCGTGTCGCGGACTTCGCGGCGCTCGGCGATGCGGGCGCGCTTGCCGGTGCGGCCGCGCAGATAATAGAGCTTGGCGCGGCGCACGATGCCCTTGCGGACGACGGTGATGCTGTCGATGTTCGGCGAGTAGAGCGGGAACACGCGCTCCACGCCTTCGCCGAAGCTGATCTTGCGCACGGTGAAGTTGCTGCCCATGCCCTTGTTCGAGCGCGCGATGCACACGCCCTCGAAGTTCTGGACGCGGGTGCGCTCGCCTTCAACGACGCGCACGCCAACGCGCAGCGTGTCGCCGGGGCGGAAATCCGGAATCGTCTTGGTGAGGGCGGCGATGTTTTCCGCCTCGATGGTCTGCAGCAGGTTCATTTGGCCTGTCTTCCTTCGTCTCGTGTCGCGCGCCAGAGGCAGGTCAGTCCCGAGCGCTCCTATAGCGCTCCCAGAGGTCCGGCCTGCGTAACCGTGTATCTGCCTCCGCCCGTTGTTTCCGCCAGGCGGCGATCTTCGCATGATCCCCCGATCGCAACACTTCGGGGATCGTGCGCCCTTCCCACTCAGCAGGTCGGGTATATTGCGGATATTCGAGGAGACCGCTTTCGAACGATTCCTCGACCCCGCTAGAAGCCGCGCCCATTACGCCGGGAAGCAGCCGAATGCAAGCGTCCAGCAGCATCAGCGCGCCTATTTCCCCGCCGGAGAGGATGATGTCCCCCATCGAAACCTGCTCGATCGGCCGCCCGTCGAACAACCGCTCGTCAAACCCCTCGAACCGGCCGCACAGGATCGTCGCGCCCGGTCCTTCCGCCAGCGCCCGCACCCGCGCCTGCGTGATCGGCGCCCCGCGTGGCGTCATCGCCAGCACCGGCAGGTCTGGCCGCGCCGCCAGCGCATGGTCCACCGCGCGCGCCAGCACATCCGCGCGCAGCACCATGCCGGCACCGCCGCCGGCCGGTGTATCGTCCACGCTCTTGTGCTTGTCCGTCGCGAAATCGCGGATCTGGATAGGCGCGCACGCCCACGTCCCCTCCGCCAGCGCCCGCCCGGCCAGCGAGACACCCAGCGGGCCGGGGAACATCTCCGGGTAGAGCGTGAGGATTTGCGCGGTGAAGGTCATGGCCTCCCCTTCGTCATTTATCGACCAATGGCAAGGCGTTCACCCCGCCAGATAGGTTGCGAGCTGGTCGAAGCTGCCGGCGAGCCCTTCCTGCATGGAGGAGAGATTCTCGGCAAAAGCCTGTTCTTCCTCGGGAGTGGCATCGAGCGGCCGCCAGCGCAGCGTCACCTGCGTGCCGGCATTCACGGTTTCCAACGTCACGGTGGTCAGCAGCTTGAGCGGCCAGACCTCGAAGAAGACGGGGCGAATGAGATTGCCTGCGGCGTCGCAAAAGCAATGCTCGTAGGTCAGCAGGTGCGGCCGCACCACGTCCCGGTAGCGAAACAGCGTGAACATGGACCATGTCGCCGTCTCCATGCACATGCGCAGGACGCCCCCGGGCCGGATATCACCCTCGATGACATGGCTCGTCGAGCCCTTGGGGCCCAGCCAGGTCGCCACCGCTGCGGGCGTCACCCAGGCATCCCAGACCCGTTCGATGGGGTGCGCGAACACGCGCTGGACCAACAATTCACTCGTCTCGGCTCGATCGGTCATCGGGGCGCTCTCCCATCGTTGAGGTAGGCATCGAGCCGGTCGAAACTGTCCGGCCAGAAATCGCGGAACTGGTCGATCCAGTCGCGTGCGTGCTTCAGCCCGACCGCGTTGATCCGCCGCGGCCGCGTCTGCGCGGTCTTGCTCCAGCTCACCAGCCCCGCCGCTTCCAGCACTTTGAGGTGCTTGGAAACAGCCGGCTGACTGATCCCGAACGGCGCGGCCAGCTCCATCACCGTCGCGTCCCCAGCCGCCAGCCGCTCGAGAATGGCGCGGCGTGTGGGATCGGCCAGCGCGGCAAAGATCGGGTTCAACGACTCATCCATAACCATCATATTATATAACTAAATAGGAATGTAAAGCGACGGATGTGCGCCTTCGCACCCGGAAGGTGGTGGGTTGGACGTCACTGGTGGCAAAGGGTTCGCTAGGCGATAAACGCCGCGTCGATCACGGCCCTGTCCGCCTCGATCCGTGCGGCGTGGATCGGCGCCATGAAACGCTTTCCGTCCGGCTTCTCGATCTCGACGATATCGCCCGCGCCGAAATTCTCGACCGCGACGATGGTGCCCACCGCCGCGCTCGCATCCGTCACGCACGGCAGGCCGATGAGGTCGATGTGATAATATTCGCCCTCGCCCAGCGGCGGCAACGCCGAGCGCGGGACGGTCAGTTCCAGCCCCCGCAGTGCCTCGGCGGCATTGCGGTCGGTCACTTCGGCGAAGCGGGCGACCGCGCCATTGGGCCCGGCGCGGACGGACTTGAGCGTCAGCGTCCGCCCACCCGCATCGAAGCTTTGATAGCGCTTGAGGCTCTCCGGCCCATCGCCGAACAGCTTGAGGCGCAGTTCGCCCGTCACGCCGTGCGCGCCGATGATGGCGGCGAGCGTGACGGGGCGATCCGGCTCGCGCACGGCAGCGCTCGTCATGGTGTCACCGGCCATGGCCAGGTCCGGCCACGGCACCGGTTACGAGCGGGCTGGACGGCACAGCGCCGCCCGCCCGCATCGCGCAATCGCTGCGCCCGGCCCGGCCATGGGGTCGACACATGACAGGGCTTAGCCCTCGGCCTGCTCGGCGGGGGGCGCTTCCTCAGCAGCGGGCGCTTCCTCGGCGGCGGGAGCCTCCTCGACAGCAGGCGCCTCAGCCGCGGCCTTGGCGGCCTCCTCGGCCTCGGCCAGCTTGGCGGCCTTTTCCTCGGCGCGGTCCTTGGCCTTCTTGCCCGGCTCGGCCTTGTTCGGGTTGCTGCGCGCCGCGCGCTCCTGAACGCCGGCCGCGTCGAGGAAGCGGGCCACGCGGTCGGTCGGCTGCGCGCCAACGCTCACCCAGTGCTTCGCGCGCTCGACATCGAGCACCACGCGCTTCTCGTCATCCTTGGCGAGCAGCGGATTGTAGCTGCCGATGCGCTCGATGAAGCGGCCGTCACGCGGCGAGCGGCTGTCCGTCACCACGATCTTGTAATAAGGGCGCTTCTTGGAGCCGCCACGCGACAGGCGAATGCTTGTTGCCATAAAGTCTTACCTTACCTTTCTGTGCAAATTCAAAATATTGGAGATCATTTCTTGAGGAAATTCTGAAAACCCGGCGGCAGCTTGGGCATGTCCGGCAGGCCCGGCAGCCCCTTGAGCCCGCTGAGGTCGCCCGCCGGTCCGGAGTCACCACCGCCACCGCCCGCGCCGCCGAGCAGTCCGCCCGCACCGCCGCCTCCGGCGAACATCTTGGCCAAGCCTTTGAGGCCGCCCATTTTCTTGATGCGCTTCATGGCGCTCTCCATCTCCTTGTGCATCTTGAGGAGACGGTTGACGTCCTGCACCTGCAAGCCCGCGCCCTTGGCGACGCGGATCTTGCGCTTGGCGTTGAGCAATTCCGGCCGCTCGCGCTCCTTGGGCGTCATCGAGCCGATCAGCGCGTCGAGGTGGAGCAACGTCTTGTCGTTGACGCCCGCCGCCTGCATCTGCGCCTGCGCCTTCTTCATGCCGGGGATCATGCCGGCGAGCATGCCGAGGCCGCCCATGCGCTGCATCTGCGAGAGCTGGGCGCGCAGGTCGTTGAGGTCGAACTTGCCCGCCGCCATGCGCTTGGCCAGCTTGTCCGCATCCTCCTGCTGGATCGTCTCGGCCGCGCGCTCGACGAGGCTGACGACGTCGCCCATGCCGAGAATGCGCTGCGCCACGCGCGCCGGGTGGAATGGCTCGATCGCGTCAAGCTTCTCGCCGGTGCCGGCGAACTTGATCGGCTGGCCGGTGACCGCCCGCATCGAGAGCGCCGCGCCGCCGCGTGCGTCGCCGTCCATGCGGGTCAGCACCACGCCGGTCAGCGGCACTTGCTCGGTGAAGCTCTTGGCGACATTGACCGCGTCCTGGCCGGTCAGGCTATCGACGACGAGCAGGATTTCGGCGGGATCGGCGACCTGGGCCACCGCCTTCATCTCGTCCATCAGCGCCTGGTCGACATGGAGGCGGCCGGCGGTATCGAGCATCAGCACGTCGAAGCCCTGCAGCTTCGCGGCCTGCATCGCGCGCTTGGCGATATCGACCGGCTGCTGGCCGGCGACGATGGGCAGCGTCGCCACCTCGGTCTGCGTGCCGAGCACGGCGAGCTGTTCCTGCGCCGCCGGGCGATTGACGTCGAGCGACGCCATCAGCACCTTCTTGCGCTCTTTCTCCTTGAGCCGCTTGGCGAGCTTGGCGGTGGTCGTCGTCTTGCCCGAGCCTTGCAGGCCGACCATCATGATGACGGCGGGCGGCGTCACGTCGATCAGCAGCTCGCTGGTCTCGGCGCCCAGCGTCTCGGTCAGCGTGTCGGAGACGATCTTGACGACCATCTGGCCCGGCGTGACCGAGCGCAGCACGTCCGACCCCACCGCCTTCTCGGTCGCCTTGTCGACGAACTCGCGAACCACCGGCAGCGCCACGTCCGCTTCGAGCAGCGCGATTCGCACCTCGCGCATCGCCGCGCGCACGTCCGCCTCGGTAAGCGCGCCACGCCCCCGCAGCTTGTCGAAGACGCCGCCAAGCCGATCGCTCAGACTGTCGAACATGCCACACCTCACACACGGCCTCGGCCGCGAAAAACCTTGCTTCAAGCCCCACAACGGAAAAAGCGCCGGTGGGCGAAACCTCGCCGACCAGCGTCGATCCCCAATGCCCGATCAGGCGGACATATCCAGGATTGTCAGGGCGCTCGCACAGGCGGAACACCGCCCGCGAACCCGCGCCCTGTAGCGGACGGCGGGCAAGATGGCAAGGTGAAGCGCGGCAAGCGGGCGGCGGCGCAATCCTATCCAAGGCAGCCTCCGCGCCATCCCATTATCCACAGGATCACGGCACCTCCGGCCTCCCACTTGACAAAATCAACCGAACCCCGTCCTCTCCCCGGCAGCCGGCCACGCCGCACAGAGGGGGAGAGACAGCATGCCATCAGACTGGCGCCAAGCCTTGATCGTGGGGGCGTGCGCAGCCGCGCTTGCCCTGCCCACGCTTCCCGCCGCCGCGCAGAAGGCTGCTCCGCTCCCTAACGCCGCGAGCGCCGCGGCCGCGGGCTTCTCGCCCGAGCGCCTCAAGAAGCTGGACGACGCCATGGCCCGCGCCGTCGCCGCGCGCGAAGTGGGCGGCATGGTCACCCTGCTGGCGCGTGACGGCAAGGTGATCGCCGCCAAGAGCTATGGCGAGGCCGCGCCGGGCCGGCCGATGACGCGCGACACCATCTTCCGCATCTATTCGATGACCAAGGTCGTCACCGCAGTCGCGATGATGATGCTCTACGAGGAAGGCCGCTGGCAGCTCGACGATCCCGTCACCAAGTTCATCCCGGAGTTCGCCAATCTCAAGGTCGCGGCGGGAACGGACAAAGACGGCAAGCTGATCCTCGAACCGATGAAGCGGCCGCCCACCATGCGCGAGCTGATGAGCCATACCGCCGGCTTCTCTTACGGCGGCGCCGGCGCGGCCGGCGACATCTACCGTACCCGGGATCCGCTCGGCGCGGACAATCTCCACGATATGATCGTGCGGCTGGCCGAGGTGCCCCTGCTCTACCAGCCGGGCACCGCCTGGCAGTACAGCATCTCGGTCGATATTCAGGGCTACATCGTCGAGAAGTTGTCTGGCCAGACGCTGGGCGAGTTCTTCCGCACGCGCATTTTCGAGCCGCTGAGGATGGTCGATACGGCCTTCTACGTGCCGCCGGAGAAAGTTGGTCGCTTCGCCGCCGTCTATGCGCATGACAAGGCGGATGGCCAGCTCAAGCCCACCACCACGCTGCTCGGCCGTCCGATGTCCGACTACAAGGCGCCGCCCAAGCTCGAATCGGGCGGCGGCGGCCTCGTCTCGACGCTCGACGATTATGCCCGCTTCGCCGCGATGCTCGCCAACAAGGGTGAGCTGGACGGCGTCCGCATCCTCGCGCCGCAAACGGTCGAGGTGATGCAGACCAACGTGGTGCCCGACGATGTGCTCGCGCGGCCCAACCCCTATCCCATCTTCAGCAAGGGCCTCGGCTGGGGCATGGGGGTGATGACGGTCAACGATCCGCGCCTTGCCGGCCGCACCGAGGGCAAGGGCACGATGAGCTGGGAGGGCGCGGCGGGCACCTGGTTCTGGGCAGACACGGAGAATCGCGTCGCTTTCGTCGGCCTCATCCAGAATGCGGAGCGCGCCGGACCCAATAATTACAACTGGATAAGCCGCCCGCTGGTCTATCAGGCACTGGTCAGGCCGTGAGGCGTCCAGAACCCGGATTATGAAATAACTTATTGATATAAAATGATAAATGTTAGGAATAGGCTTTGACTGGGGTCTGGAAAAAACGTGGAATCGTTGACTAAAAGCGTTCACCTTCCGTCCCATCCCGATACGCTAAGGACCTGACAGGGTTTTGCAGCTAGGGTGTTTGGCAGTTTTGGGGCGGCGCTTTTGCTGGTAGAGTCCGCGCCGTATTGAATAGCGAGGTTTGATCGTGTCGGCAGATGGCGAGATTATGCGGGACGAGTCAGGCCCCGCACCGCAGCCCCCCTCGAAACTGGCCCTGTCGCGGCGGCATCTGATGATGGGCGGCGCCTTGCTCGCCGTCAGCGGGTTGGCGCTCGCGCGCGAACCCAAGCAGCGCTACCCGGATCTTACGGACAAGCAGTTCGAGGCCATGTTCCCCGCCTCCTTCGGGACATGGCGCACGCTCCCTGTGAGCGAGCTCATCATGCCGCCGGAGAGCGATCTGGCCAACAAGCTCTATCAGCACATCCTCACCCGCACTTATGTCAACAATGCCGGGCTTGGGGTGATGTTCCTCGCCGCCTATAACAGCATGCAGCTCAACAACGTCCAGCTGCACCGGCCCGAGGTCTGCTATTATGCCGGCGGTTTCTCGATCGACATCAGCCAGCCGCTGACGCTCGATCTCGGCCCGGGGCTGGCGATCCCCGCGCGCACCGTGGAGGCATCGCGCGACACACGGCATGAGAACATCCTCTACTGGACGCGGATCGGCAGCGAATTCCCGCAGAGCCAGATGCTCCAGCGCGTCGCGATGACCAAGGCCAATATCGAGGGCTATTTGCCGGACGGCCTGCTGCTGCGCATGTCGGTCATCAATCCCGACAACGCCCGGTCAATCGCGCTGATGAGCGGGTTCATCGAGGATATGCTTGCGCACACGAGCCCCGCGGGGCGGCGCATGATCGTCGGCACCGCCTGAGAGGGAACCCGCCGCTCCCGAGCGAAGCGTCCCGCTAGGCGCGATCGTGCCAGCCGGCGAGCCGCAAGCCGGGTGCACGCGATGCGCCGGTCGTTTCTTGACTTGATCGTGCCAGTGCACGCGCTCAGTGAGCGCCCGGTTTCCGAGCGGCCCGCGCCGTCTTCAGTCCGGGCCAGATCAGCCCGACCAGATGATCGATTGCGAAGATGGTCAAAAGCGCCGTGAGGAACATCGTCATGCCCGCGAAGTCATGCAGGAAGCCCTGCGCGGCCGCTTCGCCCGCATGATAGGTCAGCAGCACCAGGATGATGATGCGCACAAAGTTCGCGAAGACCGCGACAGGCACGATCGCCAGGAACAGCAGCAGCGCGTAGCGGACATGCGCATGATGGCGAAGATAGACGTAGAACAGCGCGATCGCCGAGAGCGAGATCAGCGAATTGAGGCCTGAGCACGCGTCCGCGACGAGCAGCTGATACTGGCCGATCTGGATGGTCACGCCGGCAGAGGCGATCGGGTAGCCCAGCGCGTGGAGTAGCGCCACGGCGGTTTCCGACAGGGCGACCTTGAGCCAATTGGTCACATACCAGACGACAGTTTCGGGCGGCGGAAACACGAACAGCAAGTAGATCAGCGGAAACCACATGATCCGCATGGCCTTGAGTCCGGCAAAGCTGAACAGCACCGCGACGAGCAGGGCATACATGAAATAGCCCTCCGTCTCGATGATATGGCTCACCCGCGAGATGAAGTAGAGCAACAGGATGGGCACGAAAACGGCCGCAACTGCCTTGCCCGATGGCGGTTTGAAATAAGGCCGGGCGTTCTTCCACTCACGCGCGAGCAGCCACAGGCCGGTCGCGAGCACGATGGGGCCGTGAGCGCCCTGATCGGTCGACCAGCTTTCGTTGGCGACAACCATCATCGTCGGAATAAGGATGGACAGCATGCCGGCCGCCAGCAACGGATTGGCCGATAGCCAGTCAAAAAGGGACGACAGGATCGACCTTTGCTTAATGTCCGCCGCGTCAGTCGCCATTATCAACCCTTCAAGTTCCGCCGCGTCTTTATCCCAAGGTGGTTAAGAGCTGATGATCGGCCTGCACGACGGCGATGATAAGGTCACTCGGCGGTCTTCACAAGACGGCACGCAGCCGCTGCTCAGGACCACCAATAGGCGATGGCGCGGATCTCGACCGAGACGCGCGGAGGCGCGTTTTCGGGCGCGAGCGGATCATCGAAGGCAACGTGCGGCACGCACGGCGCCACCCCCTCCAGGCTATCATGCGTCTTGAAAACGATCGCCTCGTCGCGCGCCATATCGGGGAACCAATGCCAGCGGTGCGTGGCTTCATGGGCCACGACATAGCCCTCGAAGCTCCAGTCGTTGCCATCTGGCCGATCGAAAATGGCATCGGCGCGGATCAGTTCGCCGCCGGTCATGCTGCGCGCGTCGCACAAGGCGAGCGGCACGTCCTGCGGCGAATCGGACAGCACTCGCCAGACATTGTAATGCGCCGCGCGCGCATAAGGGCGCCCGTCCGGATTCGTGCGATTCGAGAAGGTGACGCCAGTGGTATCGCTGAGGTCGACGTGCGCGAACCGCGCCGGGTGGCTGTTGTCACTGCTCCCCGCCCTGCCCGACCGCTCGGAAAAGCGGGGGATCGGCATGCCCGTCACCACCACCGCGTCGGCCCCGGTCACGTCTCGCAGCAGCGCCTCGATCTCGGCGGCATAGGCCGGACCGTTCGCCTTGTCGCGCAGATCGCCCGCCGCCGAACGATGGCTGACGAGGCCGAAACCCGCGCCGTCAAGATCCAGCCCGTACGGACGGGCGTCGATTACCGGCATGGCGTGCTGCTCGATCACCACCGTGTCGCGGCTATGATCGTTGGCATAATAACGCGGCCGTTCCGGCGTCCGCGCCGCATAATTGATCAGAACCGCGTCACGATTACCGGAAGCCACCATCGCCACTCCTTCGCTCCCGCGTTGCTAGAGCATTTCGGGCGCGGATTGAACCAACGCGCCCCGCCGCCGATGCCATGCACGAAGGCTGGTCAGGACACGCCCGCCCCGTCGGGCCATGGTGCGTTACGCCCGGTCCTCAAAGGGCGGTCGGGTCCCGACGCGGCGCTCAATCGCCATCGGCGAGTCTCATCAGCCCTTCCTGTGCCACGCTGGCGATCAGCCGTCCCGCCGGATCGAAGAAATGCCCGTGCGCGAACCCTCGGCCACCGCCGGCGAATGGGCTCTCGGTTGCGTAAAGCAGCCATTCGCCGCACTCGACATCGCCATGGAACCACAGGCTATGATCGATACTCGCACTGACCACACCCGGCCCGCCAATCTGTAGAGCATGCGGTCGGTAAGCCGTGGAGAGCAGCAGCAGATCGCTGACGAAGGCGAGCACGGCCCGTTGCATCGGCTGCCCCACGCCGAGCGGCCCGGCGCCGATCCGCATCCAGCAAGCGGCGTGCGGACTGCGCTCCTCGGCAATCCGCCCTTGCTGGATCGGGCCGATCGGCCGGATCTCGATCGGACTGGGCCGTGTCGCCAGCCGCCGCAGCGCCGGCCCGGGAGCAAGGGGATAGGCACGGATGAGCGCCCGCAGATCAAGCAGAGCGTCGGGAGGTGGCACCTCCGGCATCGCCGCCGCGTGAGCCGGTCCGCGCTCATCGCGGTGGAACGAGGCCGCCATGCTGAAGATGACCTTCTCCTGCTGGCGCGCAATCACCCGGCGGTTGGAGAAGGCTCGGCCGTCCATATCCGCCGCCACTTCGAAGGCGATGGGGTGATCCTCACTTCCCGGCCGCAGGAAATAGCAGTGCAGCGAGTGGACCGGCCGGTCCTCCGCAACCGTCTTGGCCGCCGCCATCAGCGCCTGACCGACAACCTGACCGCCGAACACGCGCCCGACCCCGTCCGGCCGGCGGTGGCCAATGAACGAGTCGGTTGCCGCCGGCTCCACGTCGAGCAGGTAGAGCAGCCCCCGGGTCAGCGTATCGAGATCCGGCGCTCTATCGGTCATCGTTGCAGCTCATCCTTTCGCGGCGGTTCGGCCGCCATCGTCCCACCGTGCGCCAGACGACGGGCGCAAGGCAAGCGCTGGACGCGCCGCAGTCGTTGCCGTAGCGTCGCCAGATGACGGACCTATTCGCTTTCAAGCTGCTCCGCGCCGATGAATGGACCGAATGGCGCGAATCGGGCGTGTTTACCGGCGCACCGGTGGACCGCGAGGATGGCTATATCCACCTCTCCGCACGCGATCAGGTGCGCGAGACCGCCGCCAAATGGTTTGCAGACGTCGACCCCCTCATCCTCGTGATGGTCGACCTTGCCGCGCTCGGTGATACGGTGCGCTGGGAGCCGTCACGCGGCGGCGCCCTGTTTCCGCACGTCTATGGCTCCATACCCCGCGCAGCGATTGCCCGGAGCAGCCGGTTGCGGCTAGGGGACGAGGGCGCCCACATCTTCCCCGCGGGCTTTTGATCGAAGGCAGGCCCGGCATGACGCATCAGGTCCACATCATCGGCGGCGGCCTTGCTGGCAGCGAGGCGGCCTGGCAGCTCGCCAACGCCGGCGTCCCCGTGCGCTTGTCCGAGATGCGCGGCGGTGGCGACATGACGGCCGCTCACCAGACCGACGCGCTGGCCGAGATGGTCTGCTCCAACAGCTTCCGCTCGGACGATCCCGTCAACAACGCCGTCGGCCTGCTCCATCAGGAGATGCGCGCGCTCGGCTCGCTGGTGATGGCGCAGGCAGACAAGGTGCGCGTCCCCGCCGGTTCGGCGCTTGCGGTGGATCGGGACCTGTTCGCGGCCGGCGTGACCCGCGCCATCGTCGACCACCCGCTTATCACCCTGGTGCGCGAGCGCATCGATACGCTCCCGACTGATGGTCTCACCATCATCGCCACCGGTCCGCTCACCGCAACACCGCTCGCGGAGTCGGTCGCGGCGGCGACCGGCAAGGACCAGCTTGCCTTCTTCGACGCCATCGCGCCCATCGTCCATGTCGACAGCATCGACATGTCCGTTGCATGGAAGGCCAGCCGCTGGGACAAGGGCTCAGCGGAGGGCGACGGCAAGGACTATATCAACTGCCCGATGAACCGGGAGCAATATGACGCGTTCGTCGACGGGTTGCTCGCCGGCCCCAAGACCGAATTCAAGCAGTGGGAAGCGGACACACCCTATTTCGATGGCTGCATGCCCATCGAGGTGATGGCCGAGCGCGGTCGCGAGACGCTGCGCCACGGTCCGATGAAGCCGGTCGGCCTCGACGATCCGCGCACCGGGCGCTGGCCCTATGCGGTCGTGCAGCTCCGGCAGGACAATGCTCTGGGCACGCTCTGGAACATGGTCGGCTTCCAGACCAAGCTCAAATATGAGGCGCAGGTCTCGCTGTTCCGCACGATCCCGGGTCTGGAGAACGCCCAGTTCGCGCGCCTTGGCGGACTGCACCGCAATACCTTCATCCGCAGCCCGGACCTGCTCGACCGGGAATTGCGGCTGCGCTCGCGCCCTCACATCCGCTTCGCCGGCCAGATCACCGGTTGCGAAGGTTATGTGGAGAGCGCCGCCGTGGGGCTGCTGGCGGGCCTGCTGACGGCGGCTGAACTACGCGGGCGGCCGCTGGCCTGCCCCCCGCGCGAGACGGCGCTGGGCGCGCTCCATGCCCATATCACCGGTGATGCCGAGGCGGAGACCTACCAGCCGATGAACGTCAACTTCGGGCTGTTCCCGCCAATCGAGGATGAGCGCATCCGCAAGAAGCAGCGCAAACAGGCCTATACTGACCGGGCCCGCGCCGCACTCGCCGACTGGCTGACGCAATGCGCGGCGCTACGGGAACCGTTGCCGGCCTGAACCGGGGAGCCCGTAAGCCCATCCCATGCCCCTGTGAAGGCAGGAACCCGGACCGGCAAGGACCTGCGATCGCGGCCCCGGCCTTCTGCTTTCGCAGGAGTGCATCCCCCGCTAATCCTTCTCGCAAGCGCACGCCGTTCGTTTGACTGGTGCGCGCGCCTTGGGAGCCGTGGCGGCGAACTCGGCACGGCTCAGCCGCCCATCCTTGTCGCGATCAGCCCCGGTGAAGCGGTCGGACGTGCGCACCGCCCATTCCTCGAACGAAAGCAGATTATTGCCGTCCTTGTCGAGCTTACGGAAGGCGGCAGCGCGGCTCGCCATCATCTCCGCGCGGGTCACGATGCCGTCGCGGTTGCGGTCATAGCGATCGAAGCGCTTTTGCTCGCGGGTGCGCGGAGACGCTTCCGGCACGGCGGGTGGCGGGGTGCCCCGCGCATTGGGATCGCCCTCCGGCGGGAGCGTGAGCGGCTGCGCCTTGGCGCCGCCATGGGCGACGAGCGGCCCGGCGTTACGATCCGCCTCGCTCTGCCACCAGAACAATCCCGCCGCGACGAGCAGCAAGGCCGCGACCGATCCCGCCAGAAACCGTCCCATATGACTCGCGGCCCCCTCTCCGCACCCCAAGCCGAGGATGGAACCGCCCGGCGCCAAGGTCGAGCGGAAAATGCCCGTGGCTCAGTCCCGCAGCGAGGCGCGCAGCAGCCGGCCGTAATGGCGCAGCGAGAAGCCCGCGGCGGGAACAGCGCGTGCGCGCACGTCCGGCAGGGCAACGGCATGGGCGAGCCGCAGCGGCTTGAGCGTGCGACCGGCTGGGGGTGCGCCGGCTTCCTCCGCCAGCGCCCTCGCCGTCGCCAAGGCTCGCCGCGCCAGTTCCTCGTCGCGAACATGCGTGGCAAGGTCCCACAGCGCCCACACCGCGCCAGGACCGTCCAGATCGGCCTCGCGGCCCGCCTCACCCGCCAGCAGGTTGAACAACCCACCGCCCCGGGCGGCGCCATAGGCGCGCAGGTCCTCGTCGCTCAACGGTTCGGGCGAGAGCAGCATACGCCAGCCGTCGATCAGCCGCTCAGCCGCCGCGCGGGTGCCCGCCGGGGCGACGGCACGCCACCGTTCGACCAGCGGTTCACCCCCACCCTTGGTGCGGTCATCCTCCACCAGCACCGCATCCCACCAGGCAAGCCGGATCGCCGCGATGGTCGGCTCGCCCCCGCGCTGAACCACCCCCGCCAGGCGCTGGTCGAGCAGCCAGCACAGCCCGTGCCACGGGCGCGCAGGGGCCGGCGCATAGGCGAGCAACAGCCGCTGCAAAGGCGCGAGATCAGCGGTGGAAAGCCCCACTCCGGGTGGCGTGTTCACCATCCGTCAACCATCGCATTTAGCGCTTTGTCCATTGCTCTTCGGTAAAGCGCACTGTGGCTCGACGTGTGTGAGACGGCACTTGAGCCGGAGGCAATGAGACAATCCATGAAGCGCACAAGGAGCGACCATTCATTCCTGACGCGGCTGCGGCATGACACAGCCGGCAACACCATCGCGATTGTGGCGGCGGGGATAATCCCGCTCGCGGGCATGATCGGGGGTGCTGTCGACATGAGTCGTCTCTACCTTACCAAGACCCGCTTGCAACAGGCCTGCGACGCCGGCGCTCTTGCCGGTCGCAAGGCGATGGGGGGCGGTGGCTGGACCTCGGGCACCAATAATGACAGCACCCAGGACACCGCACAAAAGCTGTTCAACGCCAATTTCGTGACGGGCGCGTACGGCACCACTTCGCTGGTCAACACATTCTCGGAAGACAACGGCACCGTCACCGGCACGGCCAGCGTGGTCGTTCCCATGACGCTGATGCGGATCTTCCACATCTCCGCACGCACCATCTCAGTCAGTTGCACGGCCAAGATGGAGATTCCCAACACGGACGTGATGTTCGTGTTGGACGTGACCGGCTCGATGGATGACTCCAACAAAATCGGCGGCCTCAAACAAGCCGTGAAATGCTTTTACGAGTCCCTGTTGCGGGTCAACACCACGGCGATATGCGGGAACGATCCGACCGCGACATCCTCGACGACAACCGCGCAGATCCGCCTCGGCTTCGTGCCCTATTCCGTGAACGTCAATGTCGGCAAGCTGCTCCCGAACGACTTTCTGGCGGACAACTGGTCCTATGATTCGCGCAGTTATGGCTGGGATGGCGTCACCTATGACACCAGCAACAGCACCTCTAACTGGACCTATGTCAACGACGGCGGCAGTGCCGTCACGGGCAGCCGATATGAATCGGCCACCTGCCCGGCCAACACCAAGACCTCATCCGACGTCACCAGCCCCACCACGACAACGACAGCCCCGGACGGTACGATCACGACGAGCTATACTGTCACGCGAACGACCAACGGTGTGGAGTATGAAGCCAGCACAAGCGGTAACGGAAAGAACAAAAAATATTATTGCACGCAGACAACCTATACCAACTACAGGGAGCGGCAGGTCAATTCGACTGTGAAGTCGCCTCATTACGCGTACACCTACCAGCGTCGGTCTTTCAACGTCAGCGGCCTGAAGGCGGGCGGAAGTAGCTGGAATAATAGTGTTCCCCTTGACGTGGGCGTCGCCGGGGCGACAGTCAATGTCTCGTGGAAGGGGTGCATCGAGGAGCGCTATACCGTTCCCAACACCGATGGCACCCCGGGAGATGAATGGTCTCCTATTCCCGCCGAAGCGCTCGATATGAATATCGACCTCGTGCCGACCGCCTCCAATAGCAAAAGCTTCTGGGGACCGCTGCTAAATGGGGCGACCTGGGCACGGTATGACTGGGGTTACAGCAATTGCAACAAGAGCGGGCGTACGACCGCCACGGTCAATACAAGTTGCAATGCGTCCAGCAGCAGCGCGAGTTGCCCGACCGAAGCCCTGAAACTCACCACCTATAACACGCCTGGGCCATTCGAGGCTTACGTCAATTCCCTCACGACGGGCGGCAACACCTATCATGATATCGGCATGCTCTGGGGTGCGCGGTTGCTTTCGCCGACTGGAATCTTCGCCAGCGAAAACGCCTTTACCCCTGCGGGTCGCGCTATCCAGCGCCACCTCATCTTCATGACGGATGGTGACACCAATACGAGCAATACTGATTATAGCGCCTACGGCATTGGTTATTACAGCCGGCTTCAGGCGCAGGGTAATCTGTCCGACACCGAGATGGACAATCTGACCAACGCGCGCACTGCCGCGCTCTGCACGGCGATCAAGAACAAGAATATCACGCTCTGGGTGATTTCCTACGGAACGGGCGTGGGTACCGCGACGGAGACCCGGCTCGAAGCCTGCGCATCCCCCGGCCGATACTACAAGGCGTCCGATGGCGCTGCCCTGATCGCCCGTTTCCGCCAGATCGCCTCCGAAATTTCCGAGCTGAGGCTGATCAATTGACGCGGCCCGCTCCTGTTTCCGGCGCGGCCAGACTGGCCGGTTTGTCCGACGCGCAAGACGGAGCGACGCTGGTCGAATTCGGTCTCATCGCGCCTATGCTGAGTCTGTTGCTAATCGGCGCTTTTGACATCGGCCATACGCTCTACATGCAAAGTGTGGTGCAAGGCGCGGTGCAGAATGCAGGACGCTACGGCACCCTCGAAAGCGCATCTGGAACAAGCTCGACGCCGCGCGATGCCATCGACCAGGGGGTCAAACGCCAGATTCTCGAGCTCAACAGGAATGCCACGATTGTGATCAATCGCCGCTTCTACCGGACATTTTCTGACGCGGCCGCCGCCAAGGCCGAAGAATTCACCGATACCAGCGACCCGGCGAGCCCGTACAACGACGGCAAATGCAATAATGGCGAACCCTTTGTGGACGTGAACAACAACGGCCGCTTTGACCGTGATGGTGCCGATTCCGCCGACCGCGCAGGTGCGCGCGATAATATCGTCTATACGGTGACGGTCACCTATCCTCGCATGTTTCCTCTGCACAAATTGATCGGTGGCAGCCCGACGACGAGAATTGTCGCATCGACCATCCTCGCGAACCAACCCTATGGCGATCAAGGCTCATACGCGGCCCCCACGACGGGTCATTGCGGCCTCGGAACTCCGGGCGTAGACCAGCCCGCGCCGGATCCGGTGTCAGTGCCATGATCCGCCTCCCGTCCATAGTCGGGCGCTTATCACGCGACGGGAGCGGCCTTGCAGCCGTGGAGTTTGCCCTGACGGCCCCGCTCGTCCTGACGCTGTTTCTCGCGGGAGCGGAAATCACGAACTTTGCAATCACCAAAATGCGCGTGAGTCAGGTCGCATTCCATGTGGCGGATAATGCCTCGCGTATCGGCACCAACAGCCTGCTTGCGGACGTGCAGATCAGCGAAAGGCAGATCAACGACCTGTTCCTGGGCGCCGCGTTGCAGGCAGGATCCCTCGACTTGAAGCAGCACGCGCGAATCATCCTCACCAGCCTGGAGCCGGTGGCCAATCCGAACACCACCAAGAAGTTCAAGATTCGGTGGCAGCGCTGCTACGGAGACAAGGCCTGGCTATCCAGCTACGGCACGGTTGCCGATGCGCCGCGCGACTATATGGGGCCAGTCGGCCAGAAGGTTACGACGCCGGACAACTCGGCGGTGATGTTTGTCGAAGTCGCCTATGACTACCGCCCGCTCATCTCCAGCAGACTGGTAACCGACACGTTGATCAAGGACATCGCCGCCATGACCGTGCGTGACCAGCGCGATTACGATTTAACGGGAGCGGGCGGCAGCAATCAGGGCGTCTACAATAATGAGGGTGTGACGCCGGCGACGTGCACCGCATCCTAGCCAAAGGGATTGTGCCGCAATCTCTGGGCCGCTCGCGCTAGCGAGCAAGAGCGGGATAGGCAGCAGGACCCGCCCACTGCTGGCGCAGCGAGCCCACTGGATCATTCAGCCTATCAGATGCAGGCCGGCCGCACGAGCCGTCGCGAGCGGTCTCATCCCCCCGCCGCAACGACCTCCGCACGATCGACGCCGCGCCCGAGCGACGGTCGCCCGCGCGGGCGACCGTCGCTCGCATCAACGATAGCAGACCTTCTTGACCGCCGCGACCACGCGCGGGGCGTCGATCAACGCGGCCTTCTCCAGATTGGCGGCATAAGGCAGCGGCACGTCCTCGTTGGTGACGCGCAGCACCGGCGCGTCGAGGTCGTCGAAGCCCTGCTCCATGCAGACCGCCGCAATCTCGCTGGCGATGGAACAAACCGGCCAACCTTCCTCGACCACGACGAGGCGGTTGGTCTTGGCGAGGCTTGCGAGCACCGTCTGCGTATCGAGCGGGCGCAGCGTGCGCAGGTCGATCACCTCCGCATCAATGCCCTCGCCGGCCAGCGTCTCGGCTGCCTCCAGCGCAACGCCGACGCCGATCGAATAACTGACCAGCGTCACGTCCTTGCCGGGCCGCACGATGCGCGCCTTACCGATCGGCAGCACATAGTCGTCAATCTGCGGCACCTCGAAACTGCGGCCATAGACCAGCTCGTTCTCCAGGAACACGACCGGATCCGTGCTGCGGATCGCCGCCTTGAGCAGCCCCTTGCAGTCCGCCGCGTCATAAGGCGCGATCACGACGAGGCCGGGCACCGCAGCATACCACGGACCGTAATTCTGGCTGTGCTGCGCGGCGACGCGGCTGGCCGCACCGTTGGGGCCGCGGAACACGATCGGGCAACGCATCTGGCCGCCGGACATATAGTTGGTCTTGGCCGCCGAGTTGATGATCTGGTCGATCGCCTGCATGGCGAAATTGAATGTCATGAACTCGACGATGGGCTTGAGGCCACCCATCGCAGCGCCGGTACCGAGGCCCGCAAAGCCATGTTCGGTAATCGGCGTGTCGATCACCCGGCGATCGCCGAACTCCTCCAGCAGACCCTGCGTCACCTTGTAGGCGCCCTGATACTCGGCAACTTCCTCGCCCATCAGGAACACGCTGGGGTCGCGCCGCATTTCCTCGGCCATGGCGTCGCGCAGCGCCTCGCGCACGGTCATCTTCTGCATGGGCGTGCCGGCGGGGATCGTCGGATCGGCAGCGGGCGTAGCGCGGCCACCGGCCAGGTTGCCGGTACCCGTCCCGGCCTTCGCCGGTGCAGGCGCTTCAACCACCGGCTGCGATTGCGCGGGCGCCGCCGCCTGTTGCGGGGCAGAAGCAGCTGTCTCCTCACCCTCACCCGCCAGCACGGCGATGACGGTGCCGACCTTCACATTGTCGGTCCCTTCCGGCACGAGAATCTTCTCGATCGTGCCTTCGTCGACCGCTTCGAACTCCATCGTCGCCTTGTCGGTCTCGATCTCGGCCATGATGTCTCCGGAGCGAACCGTGTCGCCTTCCTTGACGAGCCACTTGGCCAGCGTGCCCTCTTCCATGGTCGGCGAGAGAGCGGGCATCTTGATTTCCAGGCCCATCAATATTGCTCCACCAGAACGTCGGTATAGAGTTCGCTCAGCGCCGGCTCAGGCGAGCTTTCGGCAAAGTCCGCCGCCTCGCTCACGATCTTGCGAATCTGCCCGTCAAGCGCCTTCAGTTCATCTTCCGCTACGCCGTTTTCGAGCAGCACCTTCTTGAGGCCTTCGATCGGGTCAGACGTGTCGCGGACATGCTGCACCTCCTCGCGCGGGCGATACTTCGCCGGGTCGGACATGGAGTGGCCGCGATAGCGATAGGTCTTCATCTCGAGGATGATCGGCCCCTTGCCGGCGCGCACATATTCGAGCGCCGTCTCGGTCGCGCCGCGCACGGCGAGCACGTCCATGCCATCCACCTGGATGCCGGGAATGCGGAAGCTCTCGCCGCGCCGGTAGAGCTGGTCCTCGGCCGACGAGCGCCCGATAGATGTCCCCATGGCGTACTGGTTGTTCTCGATCACATAGATGATCGGAAGCTTCCACAGCTCGGCCATGTTGAAGCTTTCGTAGACCTGGCCCTGGTTGGCAGCGCCGTCACCGAAATAGGCGACGCACACGCCGCCATCGTTATTATATTTATGGCTAAAGGCCAGGCCGGTGCCGAGGCTGACCTGCGCACCGACGATGCCGTGCCCGCCGTAGAATTTATGCGCCACGCTGAACATGTGCATCGAGCCGCCCTTGCCGCGCGAAATGCCCGCCTCGCGGCCGGTCAGCTCGGCCATGATGACCTTGGGATCAATGCCATAGGCAAGCATGTGGCCATGGTCGCGATAGCCGGTGATGACGCTGTCCTTGTCCGGCGTCAACGCGGACTGGATGCCGACCGCCACGGCTTCCTGGCCAATATAGAGGTGGCAGAAGCCGCCGATCAGGCCCAGGCCGTAAAGCTGCCCGGCGCGCTCTTCGAAGCGGCGGATGAGCAGCATCTCGCGGTAGAATTCGAGCATCTCCTCCTTGCTCGCCGCATAAGGCTGCGGCTCGCCCGGCCGCTCGCGATTATGATCGGGGCCGGCGGGAACAGAGGGCGCTGAAGCGGTCTTTCGCGACCGGCTTGAGGGTGACTTCGCCAATGACCTGGGTCCTTATTCGCGAGGGAATTACCCCGTTGCTATAACCTTGCTCCGCGCGGAAGCAATGTCCAGATGGGTTAATTATCTCGCCAAGCGTGGCTAAAACGACCGACCCCGCGAACCGACTCTCACTTGAGCGGAACGATGACCTCGTCAGGGTGAGTGACGCCCAGCTCCTTGCGCACCAATTCGTCCGCCATGTCGGGATCCACCCGGCGCGGATCTACCAGCCTCACGCGGTTCTCGAGCGCCGCCTTGCGCGCCTTGAGCATCGCCAGTTCGGTCTCGCGCTGCTTCACCTGACGGCTGTAATCGCCCCAGGCGAGAATACCGTTGGGGCCGACAATCGCATAGGCGATGAACGCCAGCAACAGAACGATGGCGATGGCCGGCATCATCGCCGACCCCAGCAAAAGCCTCAATTTCGCCAGTTGCGCCATAGGCCCTTGGAATCACGGCCGCACGCGCAATGCAAGCGCTATGTTATCGTTCCCGATAATTTGCGCCGAACGGAAGAAAAAAGCGCGTCCAGGAGCGGCTCATCCGCCTCGGACGCGCTGTTCATTCCCTAGCCGAAGATCGCGGCGCCCGCATAATGCGCGCGATCGCCCAGTTCCTCCTCGATACGGATCAACTGGTTGTACTTGGCGAGCCGGTCCGAGCGCGCCAGGCTGCCGGTCTTGATCTGTCCACAATTGGTGGCAACCGCGAGGTCGGCGATGGTCGCGTCCTCCGTCTCGCCCGAGCGGTGCGACATCACGGCGGTGTAGCGCGCGCGGTGCGCCATCTCCACCGCGGCGAGCGTCTCGGTCAGCGTGCCGATCTGGTTGACCTTGACCAGCAGCGAGTTGGCGAGGCCCTTGCCAATGCCCATGGAAAGGCGCGCGGGGTTGGTGACGAACAGATCGTCGCCGACGAGCTGGCACTTGTCGCCAATCTTGTCCGTCAGGATCTTCCAGCCCTCGAAATCGTCCTCGGCCATGCCGTCCTCGATCGACCGGATCGGATAGCGCGCAACGAGGTCCGCGAGATAGTCGGCCATCTCGGCCGGCCCGAGCGTCTTGCCCTCACCGGCAATGACATAATTGCCGCCCTTGAAGAACTCGGTCGCCGCGCAATCGAGCGCGAGCACGACATTCTCGCCAGGACGATAGCCGGCCTTCTCGATGCTCTGCATGATGAAGTCGAGTGCTTCCGTGGTCGAGGCGATGTTCGGCGCGAAGCCACCCTCGTCGCCAACGCCCGTCGCCAGCCCCTTCTCGTGCAGGCCTTTCTTGAGCGTGTGGAAGATCTCCGAGCCGATCTGCACGGCGTGGGCGATGCTTTCCGCACCCACCGGCATGATCATGAATTCCTGGAAGTCGATCGGATTGTCGGCATGTTCGCCGCCATTGATGATGTTCATCATCGGCACCGGCAGCACATGAGCGGAGACACCGCCGACATAGCGATAGAGCGGCAGGCCGCGCGCATCCGCCGCCGCCTTGGCCACCGCCAGGCTGACACCGAGAATGGCGTTGGCGCCGAGCCGGCCCTTGTTCTCCGTGCCGTCGAGCGCGATCATCGCGGCGTCGACTTCGCCCTGATCCTCGGCATCCATGCCCACCACCGCATCGGCAATCTCACCATTGACGGCGGCGACCGCCTGAAGGACGCCCTTGCCGAGATACACCGCCTTGTCGCCATCGCGCTTCTCGACCGCCTCATAGGCGCCCGTCGACGCGCCCGAGGGCACCGCCGCCCGACCGAAACTTCCATCCTCGAGCAGCACGTCCACTTCCACCGTCGGGTTGCCGCGACTGTCCAGAATCTGACGCGCGTGGATATCGAGAATCTCGGTCATGCGGTATCTTTCCATATACGGCCCGGCGGCCGATCAACCATCCGTGCGGGCGGCTTAGCGAGGCCCCTTTCCGATGGCAACGTCATAGTCAGGGCGCATCGGCGCGTGGGAACAAACGCCATTCAGGTCTGTTAAAGGGGTGCATCCTTGCTATATCCGGAGCGAGGGGCACTCCGATGCCAGAAAGGAAAGATCATGTCTGATACCAGCAGCACCGCAACGCCCAAGCGCAAGCGCGCCGCCAGCGCCACCGCCAAGACGGCGAAGACGACCACGGCAGCAGCGAGCGTCAAGGCGACCGCAAAGGCCAGCCCGCGCAGCAGCACCGCCAATGACGCGGCGGCGGCCAGCACGGGTGCGAACTGGCGCGATCAGGCGAGCGATTATGCCGAGCAGGCCAAGGCCACTGCGCGCAGCGCCGCGACGACCGCCAAGAACACCACTGGCGAGGCACTGCATGGCCTCTCCAAGCTGATCGCCGAGACCGCGGAAACAGTCGATGCCAAGCTCGGACCGCAATATGGCGACTATGCCCGCAAGGCCGCGGAGACGGTGGCTGGGGCCGCCAAATCTCTGGATGAGAAGGATATCGACCAGCTTACCAACGAGGCGCGCGACTTTGTTCGCAAGAGCCCGGCGGTGGCGATCGGCGCGGCGGCGGTCGTCGGCTTCGTGCTGATGCGGATGATGCGCGGCAGCACCTCGGACGACGCGTAAGGCTCGGCGCGGCGACCGGACAACGCGAGCAGATGAGCATCCCCCCAACAGATCAGGACGAGCAGACCAGGCCCGCACCGCCCGCTGACGATGGCTCCGTACGGGCCAGCGTTGCGCGGCTGGTCGCGTCCGGCAAGGAACTGGCCGAGGCGGAGTTGGCATGGGCCAAGGTCAAAGGCGCGGTTCTGGCGGACGGCCTGCGCAAATGTGTGGTGATGACAGCACTTGCGCTCGTGTTCCTGATCATGAGCGTGGCGCTTCTCATCGTCTCCTTCCTCATTGCGCTGGCACCTATGGTCGGCTGGCTGGTAGCGAGCCTGATCGTCGCCGGCGTTTGCATTGCGGCAGCGATCGTCTGTGCACTTCTCGCGCGGCGTATCTTCGCCGGCCTGTTCGCCGGAGATGCGCCATGAGCGTTGTCGATCGGAACCGTCGCCTGGCTGAGACGCGCGCACGGGCAGACCTTGCCCGCCAGCGGTTCATCACGGCACTCCACGGGACCCGTCGTCGCGTCGCGCCCGAACGGCTCAAGGAAGATGCCCTGCTCCTTGTCGGCGACAAGGTGGACGAAGCAAAGCAGGCCGCACGCCGGTCTGTGGCCCGCCATCCGTTGCTCGCCGCCTCGGTGATCGTCAGTGGCGTGGCGCTCATATTTTGGTCGCCGGCGCGCCAAATCGCCCTGTTCGGCGCGCGGGTCTCGCAGGTCGTCTGGATGAACCGAGCACTCTGGAGAACACGAGAATGACTGAGCGGGGCTCCACCGCACGCAAAGGTCCGGGCAAGCCGGCTGTTGCCACTCGCGCCCGCGCGGGCCTCGACGAGGCACGCAAAACCGCCGGCAAGGCGCTCGCCAAGACACGCCGCAAGGGGGAAGCGCTGATCGACGACACGCGGGAGAAAGGCTTCCGCGCCGCTGCCGAAACCAACCGCCTGTTCTACGAGCATCCGGTCACTGCCGTGGCCGCCGCGGCGGCCGCGGGTGCGATCCTCGGTATTTTCCTGCCGCGCATCGCGCTTGCCGGCAAGGCGAGCCGGATCGCGGGGCAAGCCGCCAAGCTGGCCATCGCCAGCGAGACCGCGCAGGCGGTCTGGCTCGGCCTCAAGGACGCGCGCAACACGGCGGTGAAGACAGCGGCGGGCAAGGCCGCCAGCGCCGTGGGTGCCCGTATCACCACCCGGCGCAGCAAGGCCGACGCCGCAGCGGATAGATCAGCGCCCGACAACGCAGGAGCGCCTGCAGAGGAAGGGGCTCCGGCGAAGCGAACAGGCGACGCCTGACGCACACGCTCCTCGCGAGCCTGCCTCAGCGCCGCCCCGACGCAGGCAGAAGCCCATGGCGAGGGCGAACCGCGATCGCCTTCTGTGTTCCTACTGCAACGCGCCCCACCCTCCCCGCACTGCCGGGAGCGATGGCGGCCATCGTCCTTCTCTCGCTGCTTGGATTCCGGTCTGGCCGCTGCTAAAGCGCAATCGGTTTGAGCGAAACGAGAGCCTGCTGTTCAAAAGGCCTGTTTTGCCGCGCTTTGCCGGGCAATCCGCCAGGCTTGGTCCAGCAGGGACCGCGAGGCGCGCAGCATCACCAATCATGGAGAAACCTTTGAGTTTATTGCACCTCGTGATGGGCGGACGCGTCAAGGATCCGCAGAAGCTGGTTTTCGACGATCTCAGCACCGTCGATCTGGTCGGCGTATTCCCCGATTACGCCAGTGCGGAGACCGCTTGGCGGGCCGCAGCCCAACGTACCGTGGATGACGCCGAGATGCGCTACGTGATCGTCCACCTCCACCGTCTGCTTGATCCGGCAGGACAAGCTGTCGACCCAGAGGTAGACTAAACCATTCCGCCGGCCGACATCCGCGTCGGCCGGCCTAGCACCCCCGTTTAGGGCCACCGGCTGCGAGCAGCCTTGCTCCCATGACATCGCGGCGACGACGCCGCAGAAGCAGGAATCAAGCAATCGCGAAATGCTGGACGTCGGGCCCTTCCCACCGCTTACAGTCCAGTCATCACCGCCAGCCCGACGGGCGGGCTGCCAGTCTCAATCAGATGCTTTCGGAAGGCCAGACGGGTGTAGCGCCCTCACGCCCCTCGCGAGGCGCGGAAGCGGGCGGCCAGCAGCGGCCTGGCGAGCAGTAGTCCGGCAATGAAACCACCAATATGTGCGCCGATCGCGACGCCGCCGAACAAGCTGTCGAACCCGCCGGCCAGCGCAATCATCAACTGCAGTACGGTCCAGCCAGCCGCCAGCCACAGGATACGCACGACATGCGCCGGGATGGGGCCGATCGCCTTAACCCCGCGCTGGCTGTAGATAAGAGCATAGGTGCCAAGCAGCGCCGAAATGGCCCCGCTCGCGCCAATCATCGGGATCAGCCCCTCATAGGGATCGGTGGAGAAGGTACTCATCACCCATTGCCCCAGCGCCGCCGCATAAGCACCGACAAGGTAGATGGCGACAGTGCGCCCGCCCCCCAGCAGCTGCTCAACGTAGCGGCCGCAGAAGATCAACATGATGAGGTTGAAGCCGAGGTGCATCCAGCCAGCGTGCACCAGCGCCGCGCTAAGCGGCGTCAGCCACAGCGGCAGCCACGGCACGTCGACCGAGACGCCCTGCGCGGCGAGCGCATGGACGCGCTCGGGGATGAACCCGGCGAGCAGCGCCGCCTGGTCTGTGTAGCCGAACAGTTGCACGGGTAGGAAAGCGAACAGCGTGATCGCAGCCAGGACGTTCGTGACCGGCCCCCGAGGCAGGGTGACACCCATCGAGCCAGCCTTCCCGCGCGCGCCCTCAGACGAACTCGATCTTCTCGATCAGGTAGAACTTGTCGCCAGCCGGCACCGTCACCTCGACCTCGTCACCGACCTGCCGGCCGATGAGCGCGCGACCGAGCGGGCTGGAATAGCTGATCCGCCCGGACTTGGCATCCGCCTCCGCCTGACCGACGATCTGGTAACGGACCGGCTGATCATCCTCGTCGAGCAGTGAGACGGTGGCCCCGAAGACCACCTTGTCGCCTGAGAGGGTTGTCGGATCGATCACCTGCGCGCGTGCGAGCTTGTCCTCGATATCGGCGATCGCCGCCTCAACCTGACCCTGCCGCTCCTTGGCGGCATGATATTCGGCGTTCTCCGAAAGGTCGCCGTGCGCGCGCGCTTCTTCGATAGCGTCCACGATCGTCGGGCGCTCTGCTTTGAGCGCGCGGAGCTGATCGGTCAGCATATCGTAGCCAACAGCCAGCATCGGCATCTTCTCAACGGTCGCCATCTCGACTCCCCAATTCCTCATCTAGCTGCGCCCGCGGCGCATACTCCCTTTGCCAACCGGAGCCTCCGGCCGGCCCGAAACTGATTTGTTTATCGGATAATCAGTCTTGCGACGCCTTATAATAGGATTGGAGTGATTTCACTTCAAGGGGACGCGCGCGCAGCGCCTCGATCGCGTCCACCGTTGCGAGACTCGCCGCCGCCGTCGTGAAGATCGGCACCTTGAAACGCAACGCGCTCAGCCGGATCGCCTGACTGTCCTTCAGCGATTGCCAGCCTTCGGTGGTGTTGAAGATCAGGTCGACAGCGCCATCCGTAATGCGGTCGACGATGTGCGGGCGGCCCTGCGCCACCTTGTTCACCGTCTCAACGTCCAGCCCGTTATCGGCGAGGAAGCGCGCAGTGCCGCCGGTTGCGATGATACGGAAGCCGAGTTGCGCGATCTTGCGCACGCCGGGCAGGATGACGCCCTTGTCGCTGTCCTTGACGGACACGAACACCGTGCCCTCCAGCGGCAACGCCATCCCCGCACCGAGCTGGGATTTGGCAAAAGCGGTGGCAAAATCGCTATCAATTCCCATGACTTCGCCGGTGGACTTCATCTCTGGTGAGAGCACCGGGTCGACGCCGGGGAAGCGGTTGAACGGGAACACCGCCTCTTTCACCGCGATATGGCGGATGGCGTTGCGGTCGATCTTTGGCAGGGCCGCGAGTTTCTCGCCCGCCATCACGCGTGAGGCGATCTTGGCAATCGGCGTGCCAATCGCCTTTGCGACGAACGGTACCGTCCGCGAGGCACGCGGATTGACCTCGATGAGATAGACCTTCCCGTCCTTGACCGCGAACTGGATGTTCATGAGGCCGCGCACGCTCAGCGCGCGGGCCAAAACGTCCGTCTGCCGCTCGATCTCGGCGACGATACTCGCGGGCAGGCTGTAGGGCGGCAACGAGCAGGCGCTGTCTCCCGAGTGAACACCGGCTTCTTCGATATGCTGGAGCACGCCCGCGACAACCACGTCAGTGCCGTCGCACAGCGCGTCCACGTCTACCTCGACCGCGTCGCGCAGATATTGGTCAATCAGGACCGGCGAGTCACCCGAGACCTGCACGGCAGTGGCGATATACTCCTCCAGCTGCGCCTGCCCGTCGACAATCTCCATCGCCCGGCCACCGAGCACGTAACTGGGGCGCATCAGCACCGGGTAGCCGATGCGGTTCGCGACGGCGATCGCCTCTTCGCGCGAGCGCGCGATCCCGTTCGCGGGCTGGAGCAACCCCAACTTTTCGATCAACGCGGCGAACCGCTCGCGATCCTCCGCTAGATCGATGGCATCCGGCGAGGTGCCGAGGATGGGAATGCCCGCATCCTCCAGCGCCTTGGCGAGCTTGAGCGGCGTCTGACCACCAAACTGGACGATGACGCCGACCAATTCCCCCCTGCTCTGCTCGACATGCAGAATCTCCAGCACGTCCTCGGCGGTCAGCGGTTCGAAATAGAGCCGGTCGGAGGTATCATAGTCGGTGCTCACCGTCTCCGGGTTGCAGTTGACCATGATCGTCTCATAGCCCGCGTCAGCCAGCGCAAAGCAGGCGTGGCAGCAGCAATAGTCGAATTCGATGCCCTGGCCGATGCGGTTGGGTCCGCCGCCCAGAATGACGACCTTCTTGCGGTCGGAGGGGAACGCCTCATTCTCCGGCTCGCCGAAGCTTGGCGCTTCGTAGGTCGAGTACATATACGGGGTCTTGGCCTCGAACTCGGCCGCGCAGGTGTCGATGCGCTTGAAGACCGGGCGCACGCCCAGCTTGTGGCGCAGCGCGCGCACCTCGTCCTCGGTGACGCCGCCGGTCATGGCAACAACGGCGTCGCGCACCAGCCCGGAGCCGCGGCGGATGGCGCTTTCCATCGTCGGCTTGAGATTGGCCGATTGCAGCGCCAACCACGCGAGCCGCTTGTCGGAGAACCCCATCGCCTTCAGGCGCCGCATGCCCTCGGCATCGCGCGGCAAGCCATCCTCCATCACGCCGCGCTCGGCGGCGACGATCTCTTCCAGCCGCTGGAGGAACCACGGGTCGAACTTCGAGACGGCATGGATCTCGTCCACGCTCAGCCCCTCGCGCAGCGCCTGCGCGGCGACGAGCAGCCGGTCGGGAGTCGGCTGGCCGAGCGCGGCGAGGATCTCGTCCTTGCTGGCGCCGACCAGACGATCCACCAGGTTAAAGCCGGATAGCCCCGTTTCCAGTCCACGCAGCGCCTTCTGCAGCGATTCGTGGATGTTGCGGCCGATGGCCATCACCTCGCCCACGGACTTCATCGCCGTGCCGAGCAGCGCCTCCGCACCCTTGAACTTCTCAAAGGCGAACCGCGGGATCTTGGTGACGACATAATCGATCGTCGGCTCGAAGCTCGCCGGGGTCACGCCGGTGATGTCATTGGTGATCTCGTCGAGCGTGTAGCCGACCGCCAGCTTGGCCGCGACCTTGGCGATCGGGAAGCCGGTCGCCTTCGAGGCCAGCGCGGAACTGCGAGAAACGCGCGGGTTCATCTCGATGACGATCAGGCGGCCATCCTTGGGATTGACCGCGAACTGCACGTTGGAACCGCCTGTTTCCACGCCGATTTCACGCAGCACCGCGATGCTCGCGTTGCGCATGAGCTGATATTCCTTGTCGGTCAGCGTCAGCGCCGGCGCGACGGTGATCGAGTCGCCGGTGTGGACGCCCATCGGGTCCACATTCTCAATCGAACAGATGATGATGCAGTTGTCCGCGCGATCGCGGATCACCTCCATCTCATATTCCTTCCAGCCGAGCAGCGATTCCTCGATCAGCACTTCGGTGGTCGGCGAGGCATCGAGACCGTTGGTGACGATCTGCACAAACTCCTCGCGATTATAGGCGACGCCGCCGCCGGTGCCGCCAAGCGTGAAGCTGGGGCGGATGATCGCCGGCAGGCCGGTGAACTCCAGCGCCGCCATCGCATCCTCAAGGCTGTGCGCGATGCGCGAACGCGCGCTCTCCAGCCCGATGCGGTCCATCGCATCGCGGAACTTCAGCCGATCCTCGGCCTTGTCGATCGCCTCGGCATCAGCGCCGATCATCTGCACGCCGAATTTCTCCAGCGTACCGTCGTTGAACAGCGCCAGCGCGGTGTTGAGCGCGGTCTGCCCGCCCATCGTGGGCAGGATCGCGTCCGGCCGCTCCTTCTCGATGATCTTCGCCACGACTTCCGGCGTGATCGGTTCGACATAGGTCGCGTCCGCCAGCTCCGGATCGGTCATGATCGTCGCCGGGTTGGAGTTGACCAGGATGATCCGGTAGCCCTCCTCCTTCAGCGCCTTGCAAGCCTGCGTGCCCGAATAATCGAACTCGCACGCCTGGCCGATGATGATCGGACCCGCGCCGACAATGAGGATCGAGGAGATGTCAGTTCTTTTGGGCATTATGCTCTACTTCGTTGGAATGATGAGGCTGGCGCAACAGGGAGAGGAGCGCAGATCGCTCGCCGCCCCGCCTCAATGCACCGCCCCCGTCTCGGCTTCGCAGCCCCAGCCATCATATTCGACACCGCACAGCATCTCGATCTGGAGGCATTTCTTGGTCAACGCGCGGATGGAGGCTTCATCCACGGCCTGCTCGCATTCGAGGAAGAGATAGAGCGAGCCATCTTCGCCCTGCTCGCGGTCGAGCTCGACGAAGCCGAACTGGCTGGCAATCTCCAGCACCCGGTCGAAGCCCTCATCGTCGCCGAGGAAGCTCACATCCACCGCGCGGCGGGCATGCGCCTTATCCCCATTGTCCGCGAGAGCGGCGAGGACGGCCTTGTCCTGCTCCCACTCAGCTTCCAGCCGGGCGGGATCGACCTGCGGGAGCTTCACGCTCATTTAAGGCCCTCCACGAACCGCTTGAACAGATAGAGGCTGTCCTGCGGCCCCGGCGAGGCCTCGGGGTGATATTGCACCGCGAAAACCGGCTTGTCGGTGAACGCGATGCCACAGTTGGAGCCATCGAACAGGCTGACATGCGTCTCGACCACATTGGCCGGCAGCGTCGCCGTCTCGATCGCGAAGCCGTGGTTCATCGAGGTGATTTCCACCACGCCATCCTCCAGCCGCTTGACCGGGTGATTGGCGCCGCGATGGCCCTGCGGCATCTTCTTGGTTTTCGCACCGGCCGCCAGCCCGAGCAACTGGTGACCGAGGCAGATGCCGAAAATCGGCAGGTTCGCGTCCAGCAACTGGCGGATCATCGGCGCGGCATAGAGCGCGGTCGCCGCCGGGTCGCCGGGGCCGTTGGAAAGGAACACACCGGCCGGGTTTTGCGCCATGATCTCCTCATAGCTGGCGGCGGCGGGCAACACGGTCACGCGAGCGCCGGCCTTCACCAGATTGCGGAAGATATTGTCCTTGGCGCCATAGTCGATTGCCACGACATGCGGGCGATCGCCTTCGCCCATGCTCTCATAGCCCGCGCCGAGGCGCCAGGTGCTGCCGGCCCACTCCCGCTGCGCACCGGTCACGTCGCTGGCCAGGTCCATCCCTTCCAGCCCCGGCCAGGCCTTGGCCTTCGCGTGCAGCGCGGGCAGATCGAACTTGCCCTCCGGATCATGGGCGATCACCGCGTTGGGCGCGCCGGCCGTCCGCATCAGGCGAGTCAACGCGCGCGTATCCACGCCCGCGATACCGATGCGCCCATGCTCCTTCAGCCATGCATCGAAGGGCTTGGCGTTGCGGAAATTGCTGGGTGCGGTCACATCCTCCCGCACCACGCAGCCGAGTGCATGCGCGGCGGTCGATTCGACATCCTCGTCATTGGTGCCGACGTTGCCGATATGCGGGAAGGTGAAGTTGATGATCTGCCCGGCGAAGCTCGGGTCGGTCATGATTTCCTGGTAGCCGGTCATCGCGGTGTGGAAGCACAGCTCGCCCACCGCCTCGCCGGTAGCGCCGAAGCCGCGGCCGAAGATCACCGTGCCATCCGCGAGAACCAACACCCCCGTCGCTGCTTTGGGCACGGTGGGGTATTTGGCGTTCGCCATGGCTGTCTGGTCCTTCAGTTTTTCACGATTTGGCCCGCGCCGTTGTGCAGGCTAAACGGCCGGGTCACTAGGTCCTCACACCTGCACGGTCAATCTATTAAAAAATTGCGAAACGCGCTATCCGTGATCCTTTCCTGCCTGACGACATGGAGGCTGCGCGGTGATTCGCGACACACTCAAGGCTGCTCAGATCGAGTCGATGAAGAGCGGTGACAAGGCGCGGCTGGCCGCCGTGCGCCTGATCCTCGCCAAGCTCAAGGATCGCGATATCGAGCTGCGCACGGCAACCAACGTGCCGGATGACGACACCATTGTCGTCGACGTTCTCCAGAAGATGGCCAAGCAGCGCCGCGAATCGATCACGGCTTTCGAACAGGCCGGCCGCACCGAGCTGGCCGAGCAGGAAAAGAGCGAGCTTGCGGTGATCGAGAGCTTCCTCCCCGCGCAGATGAGCGAGGCGGAAACGACCGCCGCTATCGAGGCGATCAAGGCGGAGGTCGGTGCTTCATCGGTGAAGGACATGGGCAAGGTGATGGCCCTGCTCAAGGAGCGCCACGGCACCACGCTGGATATGAGCAAGGCCAGTGGCTTGGTGAAGGCGGCACTGGCTTAGCCACGCAGCCATTCCCCACCCTTCCGTTCGGTTTGAGCGTCGTCGAACACCGTGTCGCGCTCCGCATGTCTCGACTTCGCTCAGCGCGAACGGGTAAGTAGGCGCCATGCCGTTCTGGACCTCCATACTGCACTGCGCCGACGGGTCATCTCATACCGTCCCCAGGGATAATCCGGGCCGCCGCATCGGCGAGCACCGGACCGACGGCGCTTGCGACGTGACGAGGCGGCGCATCCCCATGCCCTTCGCGGCGCGTGTTGCTGAGATCGTCGCAAGATGAGCCTAACGCCTCAATTCCTGGACGAACTGCGCGCGCGCACGACGCTCTCGACGCTGGTCGGCAAGACAATCAAGGTCCAGAAGGCCGGCCGCGAATACAAGGCTTGCTGCCCGTTTCATCACGAGAAGACGCCCAGCTTCACGATCAATGACGAGAAGGGCTTCTACCACTGCTTCGGCTGCGGGGCGCATGGCGATGCCATCCGCTGGATGACCGATCAGCGCGGCCTGCCGTTCATGGAGGCCGTGAAGGAGCTGGCCGAGGCCGCCGGTCTGGAGTTGCCCGCGCCGGACCCACGTGCGGCGAAACGTGCCGAAGCTGCCCGCTCGCTGCACGACGTGACGACGGCCGCGCAGAGCTGGTTCGTCGAGCAGCTGGAGGGGCTGGAGGGTGCGGAAGCACGTGCCTATCTCCAGAAGCGCGGCATCACCGACACGACCCGCCACGCCTTCGGGTTCGGCTTCGCCCCTGATAGCCGGGGCAAGCTCAAGGCCGCGCTCAAGGCCTTCCCGGAGGCGATGCTGGTCGAAGCTGGCATGCTGATCCAGCCCGAAGAGGAGAATCGCGAGAGCTACGACCGTTTCCGCGGCCGGCTGATGATCCCGATCCGCGATCAGCGCGGGCGGGTCATCGCTTTTGGCGGGCGCATATTGGGTGCGGGCGAGCCCAAATATCTGAACTCGCCGGAAACCCCGCTGTTCGACAAGGGCCGCACCCTCTACAATCTCGACAAGGCCGCGCCCGCCGCACGCAAGGCGAACCGCGTCATCGTGGTCGAGGGCTATATGGACGTGATCGCCATCGCTCAGGCGGGAATCGCAGAAGCGGTCGCCCCGCTCGGCACCGCGCTCACGGAACAGCAGATCGAGAAACTCTGGACCCTGACCGAATCGCCGATCCTCTGCTTTGACGGTGACGCCGCCGGCCAGCGCGCCGCCCTGCGCGCCGCCCACCGCGCGCTGCCGCTTCTCAAGCCCGGCCACAGCCTCGCCTTCGCCGCGCTGCCCGCCGGGCAGGATCCGGATGACCTGATCCGCGCGGCTGGGGTGCGAGCGTTCGAAGGCGTACTCGCCGCCGCCATCCCACTCGCCGACCTGCTCTGGCAGAGCGAACTGGAGGCCGCGCCGCTCGCCACGCCGGAGGCGCGCGCCGGGCTCAAGCAACGCCTCGCCGCGCTCACCGCGACCATAGCGGACAGCGACATCCGCGCTCTCTATGGCCGACTGTTCCGCGACCGGTTCGACGCGCTGTTTTTCGCGCCGCGAGCCCCACAGGAGCGCCGGTCTGCCGCCCAGTTCCGGCGCGGGGGCGGCATGAAGGGCGGCCGCTGGGCACCCCCTCCCCCGCCAGCCGGACCAGAGGCCCATGCCATCCGCGAAGACGGCGGCGATACACTGCTGCTGCGGGCCGTCTTGGCGGGTCTCCTGCGCTTTCCGAGCGAGATCATGGTCCACCGCGAGGCGCTCGCCAGCCTGCATCCGGCCGACTCACATCTCGCCCGATTGCTCGATGCGCTGCTCGCCACCTGCGACCGCGAAGAAACGGTTGAAACAGAGGCCCTCCTTACCATATTGGGCGAACGTGATCTGTATAATATGGCGAAGGGGTTGCTCCGGGCTGATGCCTTGCATTTCACCTTCACCAGAGCCGAGGCCGATCGGCGACGCGCACAGCGCGATCTGGCCGAGGCGATCGCGGTGATTGTGGCGATCCCTCGAATCGAGGCCGAACTGGCCGCGGTAACGAGGGCAATGGCGGAGACTCTGGACGAAGCCGGCTACGCCCGGCAGCAGTCGTTGCGGAAGTTGAAGGCGGATCTGGCGTCGCGGGTCGCGGAATTGGCCCAACCCCAGGATTGAACGGAACAATAGGCCGGGGCTGCTTGACGGTTCCGGCACGGAGTAAGGCGACTCATGGCGAGCAAGAGCAATCAGGGCGAGACACATGTGGACGAGAGCGGCGATGCGCCGCTGCTCGATCTCAACGAGGCGTCGGTCAAGAAGCTAATCGCCCGCGCCAAGAAGCGCGGCTACATCACCTATGATGAGCTGAACAGCGCCCTGCCGCAGGACCAGATGTCCTCCGAGCAGATCGAGGACGTGATGTCCGCGCTCAACGACATGGGCGTGAATATCGTCGAAAACGAAGAGCATGGCGAGGACGGCGAGGAAAAGGACGACGCCGAAGTCGAGGCGATCGACAACCAGGCCGACGAGGATGACGGCAACGTCGCCGAGAAGAAGCGCGAGACGGTCGACCGCACCGATGACCCCGTGCGCATGTATCTGCGCGAAATGGGTGCCGTGGAGTTGCTCAGCCGCGAGGGCGAAATCGCTATCGCCAAGCGCATCGAGGCCGGCCGCGACACCATGATCCTCGGCTTGTGCGAGAGCCCGACCACCTTCAACGCGATCATCGAATGGTCTAGCGCGCTCAACAATGGCGAGATGCAGCTGCGCGAGATTCTCGATCTCGACGCCATGCTCTCCAAGGATCCCGCCCCCGAGAGCCTCTCCGAGGACGGCGAGGATGACGATGGCGAAATCTCCGAAAAGACCGCTGGCCCCTCGTTCAAGGACGATGACGACGTCAAGGACGAGCCGGATGCCGATGGCGACGACGAGGATATGGTGGAGCGCCGTACGCCCCGCCAGGAAGAGGACGACGACGAGGACAACACTCTCTCGCTCGCCGCGATGGAAGAGTTGCTCAAGCCGGACGCGCTGCTCAAGTTCGCCCGCATCACTGAGCTTTACGGCAAGTTCAGCAAGCTCCAGCAGGCTCGGCTGGTCGCGCTCGGCAATGGCGAGGAATTGCCCGCCAGGGACGAGGCGAGCTACCAGAAGCTGCGCGAGGAGCTGACTGCAGAGGTGGAGAGCGTCCAGTTCCACCAGCAGAAGATCGAATATCTTGTCGACCAGCTCTATGCGTTCAACCGCCGGCTCACCACGCTGGGCGGCCAGATGCTCCGTCTTGCCGAGCGGCACAAGGTGCCCCGCAAGGATTTTCTGGATCACTATGTCGGTCAGGAGCTGGATGACGGCTGGCTGGAACGCGTCACGAAGATCGACAAGAAATGGGCCGCCTTCGCCGCTACCGAGGCCGATGCCGTCGAGCGCATCCGGAGCGAGGTTGGCGAAATCGCCCAGGCCACCGGCACCTCGCTTCCCGAGTTCCGCCGCATCGTCAATATGGTGCAGAAGGGCGAGCGCGAGGCGCGCATTGCCAAGAAGGAGATGGTGGAAGCGAACCTGCGCCTCGTCATCTCCATCGCCAAGAAATACACCAATCGCGGGCTGCAATTCCTGGACCTGATCCAGGAAGGCAATATCGGCCTCATGAAAGCGGTGGACAAGTTCGAGTATCGCCGCGGCTACAAGTTCAGCACATACGCCACCTGGTGGATCCGGCAGGCGATCACCCGTTCGATCGCGGATCAGGCGCGGACCATCCGCATTCCGGTCCACATGATCGAGACGATCAACAAGCTGGTGCGCACCAGCCGCCAGTTCCTGCACGAGCAGGGCCGCGAGCCGACTCCCGAGGAGATGGCCGAGCGCCTCTCCATGCCGCTGGAAAAGGTCCGCAAGGTGATGAAGATCGCCAAGGAACCGATCAGCCTGGAAACGCCGATCGGCGACGAGGAGGATTCGCATCTCGGCGATTTCATCGAGGACAAGAACGCGATCATCCCGGTGGATGCCGCCATTCAGGCGAACCTCAAGGAGACGGTGACGCGTGTTCTCGCCAGCCTCACCCCGCGCGAGGAGCGCGTGCTGCGCATGCGCTTCGGCATCGGCATGAACACCGATCACACGCTGGAGGAGGTCGGGCAGCAGTTCTCGGTCACGCGCGAGCGCATCCGCCAGATCGAGGCGAAGGCGCTGCGCAAGCTCAAGCACCCCAGCCGCTCGCGCAAGATGCGCAGCTTCCTCGACCAGTAACGCACATATTCTGCAATTCCGGCTCGTCTGCGCTCCGCCCATTCCGGGCGGAGTCGCAGTCGGCTATGGCTGCGCGAGTCGCTCTTCCAGCCGATAACGTCGCAACAAGCCGCTGGGTGTCTGACCGGGACTCATTAAGCCTCGGCGAACCAAGGGGCCCCGCCGGACACGCCAATTCCCCTTCCTGACCGCTCCTTTTCCTCCCCGCGCCGACCACAAGAGAACGTCCAACCGTGCCTCTGGCGGGACCAGCCGCACAGGGGGCGCAATAGCGCCAAAAATATCTGAAATTGTGCCATTTTCGGTCACTTGAGACGATAAAAAGTGCGGTCTGCAGGGGGGCTGTGTCAAGGAGTCCTTAACCGCGTACCCCCTAAATGTTGTGGGCGGGGGGACCTTGAGCCAACGCAGGATCACAAGAGGGACAGCCCATGAAACATCAGCCCGACATGTCCACGGACGCCAGCCTGAGCGCGCTCATTGCCACCATCAGCGATCTGGATGGCTCCGCCGCACATGATTATTGCGTGCATGTCCTCCATGGTGATCGGCAATCATTTGTTCGCGATCTGGTCGATTTTGCCGATTTCGTTCATCTCGTTGCGTTGCTGCACGGCCAGGCCCCGGGGCTCGTCGATCAGGCGGCAGCGCGTACGGTCGAGGTCGCAGCGCGCCAGTGGCTGCTCAAAGCCATCGACGCCTTCGCCATCGAGCGGCAATATCTCAACCGGCTGTCCGTCGCGGTAGGCCCGCTGCCCAGCACCGCCGGTCACAGCCGGTCCATCTCCATCATGGCGCAGCAGCGCCACGCCATCGAGACACTGGCCCAGTCGGAGCGGCGCGGCACAGCGCTCGGCGCGGCCATCATGCTGGTGCTTGAGTGGCGTACGGTCCGCACCATCCTTGACGCCGGCGCTCTCCGTCTCGGCATCGAGCCGCCGCCCAACACCGTGCCGACCCGCGCAGAGACGTTCGACCTGCTCGACAAGCTGCCCGATCCCGAGCGCCTGACCCGCGCCGTCCAGTTCGGCGCCGTCCAGCTCCTCGATCAGCATCGCAGCATGTGGGATCTGCTCAAGGCCCGCGCCACCGCCCGCCAGACCAGTCGCGGCGCCAATGTAAAGACGCTCATCCCCCGCTGAGCGATAAAAGGCCCCCTGCCGGCCGCCCCCCCGCCAGTCCGGCTTTGGGGGCGGGTCGTACAGCAAGGCGCGGGGCGACCGGGCCCATCATCACGGTCGCGGGATCCGCTTGCCCTTGGTGCGGCTGGTGAGATGGAACAGTCGGCAGCGGTCGCAGCGATAGACCCGCAGCGGGATCGCCGCGGCCTGCGCTGCCATCAGCGCCCCCGCTTCGGATCGGTAGCGCATCTTGCGCGCGCAGATGCTCAGCCGCGTGCGCATCGTCCCCGCCCCCTTAATAGAGCAGGTGCGCTGCCCGCTCCTGCGCCCACGCCGCCTCGTCGTGCACGGTCAACGTATCGAGATCGGCCGGAGTCGCCGTAGCATCGTCGACCCACTCTCGCAGCAGTGGTGAGCCGTTGATGACGTCTATGGCGAGCTTGCCGAACTCATATTCATAGGGGAAATCGCGCCACAGCGGATAATCGGGCGCGAGTCGGCGGATCGCCTTGAAGGCCAGCGCCTGCACGCGCCACGGTTTGAATGCGGCATGATCGTAGCCCGGCCCCTCGGCATGAATGTGGACGCCCGCGCAAAGCATGTGGACATGCTTGTGGAAGGTCGGCTCGAACCAGCAATGGCGCAACAGGCAGCCCTCCAACCAGTGCGGCGCCAGCGCGCGCATCTCGGCCATCACGGCCCGCGCGTCGATATCCGGCGCACCGAACAGTTCGAGCGGCCGCGTCGTCCCGCGCCCTTCGGAGAGCGTCGTGCCCTCCAGCATCACCGTACCGGCGTAGCAGCGCGCCATGTTGAGATTGGCCGCATTGGGGCTGGGGTTGATCCAGAGACGCTCGGCCGGCCAGCCGAAGCCCGGCGCGGCATCCGGCGCATAACCCTCCATGGCGATCACCCGATAATCCAGGTCCAGCCGATAATGCGCGCGGAACCACTGGCCCAGTTCGCCGAGGGTAAGGCCATGGCGCATCGGCATCGGCCCGGCGCCGACGAAGCTCTCCCAGCCATCCCGAAGCGTCAAGCCCTCGATCGGGCGGCCGGCGGGGTTGGGCCGGTCCAGCACCCAAACCGCCTTGCCGGCCTGCGCCGCCGCTTCCATGAGGTAAAGCAGCGTGGTGACGAAGGTGTAGATGCGGCAGCCAAGATCCTGAAGATCGACCACGAACACATCCGCCGAGTCCATCATCCGCGCCGACGGCCGGCGCACCTCGCCATAAAGGCTGAACACCGGGATGCCGTGGGCCGGATCGTCATAATCCGGCGATTCCATCATATTGTCCTGCTTATCGCCGCGCAGTCCGTGCTGCGGCCCCATCGCGGCGGTCAGCGTGAGGTCGTCGCAGGCCGCCAGTGCGTCCAGCGCATGGGTGAGGTCCGCCGTCACCGAGGCCGGGTGGGCGAGCAGGCAAACGCGCTTGCCGGCCAGTGGCGCGCGCAGCGTGGGATCGGCGAGCAGGCGGTCGAGGCCGGTGAGAAAAGTCATGCCGCGCTCAGTGGCGGAAGCGTGAGCGCGAAGCAATCGCGATGATGGAAGTCCGGCTTACCGGGCGGATGGGCGAGCGCCCAATAGCTGATCCGCCCGCTCACAGCCTCCTCGATCACCGCGGCGATGCCGAGCCGCCCCGTCCCGTCCCATGGCAGGCAATCCTCGCCGAGCCGTGCCGTCAGCGTCATCCGCTCGCTGCCGACATCCAGCGCGATCTCCGGCGCGGGCAGCGGGATCGGCCGCATGCCAGTGCGATAATGATCGAAATGATAGGCCGCGAAGGCGCCGGAGGGGGAGAGGTTGATCTCCGCATAGGCATCCTCCCCGCAGGCGAGGAACAGCTCGAAGCAGGTCGTGCGCCACAGCTCGTCCGTGTGCACGCGCGGCGCGGCGACGGGCAGCGCCAGCTCGCCCGGCGTCCCGACCGCGACGAACATCACCTCCCAACCGAAATCCTTGGTCTGCGCGATGCGCGCGCCCACCGCCACGAGCGCCGCGCAGGGCGTCGCCGGGTGGCAGATCAGCGCGCGGCTGGCCAAAACCCTACTCATCGCCGGCCTCCCGTGCTAAGCGCGCCCCGTTTTCCGCTAGAGACGATCATGACACGCTACACATCCGACCTGCTGAACCTGCTCGACGAGCGGGGCTATATCCACCAGATCACCGACGCAAGCGGGCTCGACGCGCTGGCGACACAGCAGGTCGTCCCTGGCTATATCGGCTTCGACCCGACGGCGCCCTCACTGCATGTCGGCCATCTCGTGTCGATCATGATGCTGCGCCAGCTCCAGCGCGCCGGCCACAAGCCTATCGTCATCATGGGCGGCGGCACCGGCAAGATCGGCGATCCGAGCTTCAAGGACGAAGCGCGCAAGCTCCTCACCGTCGATACGATCGGGCAGAATATCGCCTCCATCAAGCGCGTTTTCGAGCGCTTCCTGAGGTTTGGCGACGGCCCGACCGACGCGATCATGGTCGACAATGCCGAATGGCTCGACAAGCTCGAATATATTCCTTTCCTGCGCGATGTCGGCCAGCATTTCTCGATCAACCGGATGCTGAGCTTCGATTCGGTCAAGCTGCGGCTGGACCGCGAGCAGTCCTTGAGCTTCCTCGAATTCAACTACATGATCCTCCAGGCCTATGATTTCCTGGAGCTGTCCCGTCGTGTCGGCTGCCGCCTGCAAATGGGCGGATCGGACCAGTGGGGCAATATCGTCAACGGCGTCGAGCTGGCCCGGAGGATCGACGGCACGCAGGTGTTCGGCCTGACCACGCCGCTGCTCACCAATGCGGACGGCACGAAGATGGGCAAGACGGTGGGCGGCGCGGTCTGGCTCAACGAGGACCAGCTACCGACCTTCGATTACTGGCAGTTCTGGCGCAACACAGCGGATGCCGACGTGGCGACCCGCCTGCGTCTGTTCACGGACCTGCCGATGGACGAGATCGCCCGCCTCTCGGCGCTCGAAGGCGCGGAGATCAATGAGGCCAAGAAGATCCTCGCCAACGAGGCGACAGCGCTGTGCCGGGGCCGCGAGGCTGCCGACGCCGCCGCAGAGACCGCCCGCCTCACCTTCGAGGCCGGTGCGGCCGCCGCGGCCGACCTGCCTACGCTCGCCGTCCCCGGCGGCAATATCGCCTTGGTCGACGCGCTGGTGCAGACCGCACTCGCCGCTTCCAAGGGCGAAGCGCGCCGCAAGATCGCGGAAGGCGCGGTGCGGCTCGACGACCAGCCGGTGCACGATGCCGCACATGCCGTCACCATCGGCGAGGCGCCGGTCAAGCTCAGCCTGGGCCGCAAGCGCCACGCCTTGCTCCAGCGCAGCTGAGCCGCCCAAGCTTCATCATACCGGACGCGTGATAGCCCCGCCCCGCCCAAGGCGGGGCGCGAAGGCTGCTACCCGCGCGGCATGGTCCACCCGGTCGCTGACGCTCGAGAAGGGGGCAGTCAATCGAGCGAGAGAGCTTGGCGCGCTCGTGTTAACCTTTTGTTAGATCATAATATTCACAACCTACGGTGGACAAAAACTCGCATCGGAACCCACCGGAGGTCGCGTCCATGCCCCAGTTCCAATTCCAAAACGATGCCCGCGGGTCGCGGCGCGAGCAAGTCGATATCCACTCCCAGATATGGGGCGCCACCATTGCGCCCACGCCTGCTCGGATCGTCAACATCTCGCCGCAGGGCTGCATGATTCGTTGCGACGAAATGGTTCCGATAGGCGAGCATCTGACCGTCGATGTCCCGGAGCTCGGCGCATTGCGCGGCACGGTCATCTGGTCACTGAGCGCGCAAATTGGTGTGCAGTTCGATACAGCGATCGAGATCGACAGCTATCTCGACCTGCTTGATACGATGGATAGCCCCCCAAACAGCCCGCCCCTCCTGTGAGCAGCCTTTCTCTCGCAACCGATTAAAGTTGGTAGCTGCTATCGTTGATCACCAGAGCCATGGAAATGGCGAGGGAGGAGCATGTCGGAGCCTTCACGACAGGCGGATCAGTCTCCGCACGCATCGCGACGACAAGTCGCGCGCGATCTGGTCGATTTTGAATCGGCGCTGATCCTCAATGGCGGCGTTGAGGTCATCGTTCGCCTCGTCGATCTCTCTCGCAAGGGCTTCCACGCTCGCTGCGCGAATCCCCGCTTCATTCGTGACGACGTGGTGACGGTGTGCCTGCCGTTGGTGGGCTTCCTGCCTGGACGGGTCATGTGGGGCCTCAAGGGCTGCTTCGGCGCCCAGTTCTCGGTGCCGCTGGACGAGCGGACCTACCTGCGCGTGCTCACCCGCATCCGCGCCGAAACGCGGGAAGGCCCCGCCTCATCCGCTGGCTAGCAGGCTGATCGCCGCATCCCGCTCGAACAAATAGAGGCAAGTCCGCGCCGCCTGCCCGCGCACGCTGTCCAGCCCGCCGTCGCGATCCATCAGCAAGCGCGCGTCGTCATGCGCGGCGGTGAGCAGGCTCTGGATCTGCTCCGGCGTCGCGAGGCGGAAGCGCTGCTCGCCCGATTGCCGCGTGCCCAATATCTCGCCCGCGCCGCGCAGCCGCAGGTCCTCCTCGGCGATGCGGAAGCCATCGTTTGTCTCGCGCATCAGGGCCAGCCGCGCGCGGGCCGTTTCGGAAAGATTGCTCCCGTGCAGCAACATGCAGAAGCTGCGCTGGTCACCGCGCCCCACCCGCCCGCGCAGCTGGTGCAATTGGGCCAGGCCGAAGCGCTCGGCGGCCTCGACGATCATCAGCGTGGCATTGGGCACGTCCACCCCCACCTCGATCACCGTGGTCGCCACGAGCAGCTTCACGCGCCCCGCCGCGAACGCTTCCATCACCGCATCCTTCTCCGGCCCTGGCATCTGCCCATGGACGACGCCGACCACCTCCGCGCCGAACCGCGCCTTGAGCATGATTGCGCGCGCTTCCGCCGCCGCCTCGTCGCCATCCTCGCTTTGCTCGACCAGCGGGCAGACCCAGTAGGCCTGACGCCCTGCGGCGATGTGGCGACCGAGCGCGCCGACAATCTCCTCCAGCCGCTCGTCGGAGATAACGCGGGTGTCGATCGGCTGGCGACCGGGCGGCATCTCGTCGAGGCGGGAGACATCCATGTCGCCATATTGGGTGAGCGTCAGCGTGCGCGGGATCGGCGTGGCGGTCATCACCAGCAGGTGCGGCGTGCGCTCCGCCTTGGCAGTCAGCATCAGCCGCTGCGAGACACCGAAGCGGTGCTGCTCGTCGATCACCGCCAGGGCGAGATTGCGATAAGCCACCGCCTGCTGGAAGATGGCGTGGGTGCCGACGAGAATGTGGATGCTGCCGTCCGCCAGCCCCATCAGGGTCGATTCGCGCGCCCGCCCCTTCTCGCGCCCGGTAAGGATGGCGACATTGACCGGCAACCCCGCCAGCATCCCCTGCAAGCTCGCAAAATGTTGCCGTGCGAGGATTTCGGTGGGCGCGAGGAACGCGCCCTGCCCACCCGCCTCGACCGCATTGAGCAGCGCCATCAGCGCTACCAGGGTCTTGCCCGAGCCGACATCGCCCTGGAGCAGCCGCAACATCGGCACGCTTTGCGCCATGTCGCCCTCTATCTCGCCGAACACGCGCCGCTGCGCCCCGGTCGGCGCGAAGGGCAGGCTGAGCCGGTCGCGCAGATGCCCGTCACCCGCGATCGGCACGCCGCGCCGCCGCCGGGCTGACGCACGCAGCAGCATCAGGGCGAGCTGGCTGGCGAAAATCTCATCATAAGCGAGCCGTTCGCGCGCCGCCTTCGCCGCAGGCTCCTCATGCGCCGTGCCCAGCGCCGCGCGCCAGTCTGGCCAGCCCCTGCGCTCATGCAGGCCCGGCTCGATCCACTCGGGCAGCTCCGGCGCGCGTGCTACCGCCTGCGTCACCAGATCGCGCATCCGCCCGTTGGTGATTCCTTCCGAGAGGCCATAGACCGGCTCGCGGTCGGGAATCGTTCCAGCCTCGCTCACCTCCACGACATGATCGGGATGGACGATCTGGAGATCGTCGCCGAACCGGTCCAGCCGCCCGGAGACGAAGCGCGGTTCATTCAGCGGAAACAGCTTGCGCGGCCAGCCGCTGTTCTTACCGAAATAGACGATGCTGACCCGCTCGCCCGCTTCATCCTCCGCCAACACGCGGAACGGCGCGCGCGCGGAACCGGAGGCGCGATAATCCCGCGCGGTGAGCACGAGCCCCACCATCCGCCCGGTCTCCGCCTCCGCCAGCCGCCGCACCCGCTGCCGCTCGATCCAGCTCACCGGCAGATGGAAGGCGAGATCGACCGCGCGGGTGAGGCCGAGCCGCTCGAGCGGCTTGATCGACGCCGCGCCGACTCCCTTGAGTGCGGCGCTTTCCGTGAACAGCGGATTGAGAATGTCGGGCCGCATGGTTATGGAAACGATCCTTGGAGCTTGCCTGATCGGATTAAGCCAGTTTCGTGTTCCGGCGACAGCAGGAACCCAGGGCGTCCAAGGTCGCGCATAGCCGCCCCGCGCTCCCGCCTAAACGGGCGCACGGGTCCGGTCAATGCAGGCAAGCCGCCTTCATTCAAGGCCGACGGGACAAGAAAGCGCCCGCCGGCCCCTTGCCATTGCGCCCATGCGGCGGAAGGAGCCGGATATGATCGACGAAAGCCGCCTGCGCCGCATGCAGTTCCGCGCCTGGCATCGCGGCACCAAGGAGGCCGATCTGCTGGTCGGTGGCTTCTTCGATACCTATGCGCGCGGCTGGTCCGTCGATCAGGCCGCCTGGTTCGAGGCGCTGCTGGACGAGGAAGATGTCGACATCATGGCCTGGGCCATCGGCACCGCCCCGGCCCCGGCGCGCTACGAGGGGCCGATGATGCAGGCCCTGCGCGCGCTCGATTACATTCCCATCGCCAAGTGAACCGCCTCCTTTCAAGAAAGCCGCTCGCCCCAAGCCTATCGAACAATCCGTGCGCGCCGAGCTTGTCGAAGCCCCGTTCGTCTTCCAGCGGAGGAGGCCTCCCCCTCGACAGGCTCAGGGCGAACCGTCGCAGAGTTCCAATCTGACATGACCGACCTCCCCCGCATCCTCTCGGCCACTGCGCCCCTCACCCTCTCGGGCGTGCCGCATGGCTTCGCGCCGGTGCTGCTGGCCGACCTCGCCCGCGCCGCGAAAGGCCGCGTTTGCTTCGTCGCGCCGGACGCGCAGATGGTCGACGCCATCGAGCAGAGCATCGGCTATTTCGCGCCAGAACTGTCGGTCGTGCGCATCCCGGCATGGGACTGCCTGCCCTATGACCGCGCCTCTCCCTCGCTGCGCGCGGCCTCGGAGCGTCTGGCCGGCCTCCACGCGCTGCAAACCACGCCCAAAGGCCCACAGCTGGTCCTCACCACCATCAACGCCGTCACCCAGAAAACACTCACCCCGTTCCGCATCCGCCAGATGGTCGCGCGGCTCGCGCCGGGTGAGCGCATCGCCATCGAGCGGCTGGTCGCCCTGCTCCAGTCCAACGGCTATGTCCGCACCGACACCGTGCATGACGCCGGCGAATACGCGGTGCGTGGCGGCATCGTCGATCTGTTTCCCTCCGGCGAGCCGGGCCCGCTGCGGCTCGATTTCTTCGGGGACGAGGTCGAGACGCTGCGCCGGTTCGACACGGCCACGCAGCGCACCACCGGCGCGGTCGATCATTTCCTGCTGCTCCCCGCCTCCGAGGCACTGCTCGACGAGGAGAGCATCAAGCGCTTCCGCGGCCGCTACCGCGAGCTGTTCGGCGCCACCGCCACCGGCGATCCGCTCTATCAGGCGGTGAGCGAGGGCCGCCGCCTCGCCGGCATGGAGCACTGGCTGCCGCTGTTCGAGGAGCGCCTCGTGCCGCTCGCCGAGCATTTGCCCGAAGGCACGCTGTGGCTGCGCGATGGCGGCGTCGCCAGCGCGGCCGAGGCGCGCTTCGAATCCATCCGCGACTATTACGCCAATCGCATGGCCGCCGCCGGCGCCTCCCCCGGCAGCTACCGCCCGCTCCCACCCGACCGGCTTTACCTCACCGCCGAGGATTGGGCCCAGACCGTCGCCGCGCTGCCGCTCCACGCCACCTCCGCCTTTCACGAGCCGGAGAGCGCCCATGTGCTCGATTTCGGCGTGGAGAATGCTCGCGATTTCGCTCCCGAGCGCGCCCAGAACGCCAACGTCTATGAGGCCGTCGCCAAGCATCTGGAGCAGAGCCAGCGCAAGGGCCGCAAGCGCATCATTGCCAGCTACTCGATCGGCGCGCGCGAGCGCCTCTCCGGCCTGCTGCTCGATCATGGCGTCAAGCGCCTCGTGCCGGTGGAGAGCTGGCAGCAGGCGCAGGGCGAGGCGGCCAAGGGCGCTGTCGCGCTCGCCGTGCTGCCGCTCGACCACGGCTTCGCCACCGCCGACCTCGAACTGCTCACCGAGCAGGACATGCTCGGCGACCGCCTCGTCCGCCGCCAGAAGCGCCGCAAGAGCGCGGACGCCTTCCTCGCCGAGCTGGCGACCCTCACGCCGGGCGATCTCGTCGTCCATGTCGATCATGGCATCGGCCGCTATGAAGGCCTAACCTCAATCCCCGTCGGCAAGGAGCCGCACGATTGCGTCGCGCTCACCTATGCGGGCGGCGACAAGCTGTTCGTGCCGGTCGAGAATATCGACGTGCTCTCGCGTTACGGCTCCGGAGAGGATGCCGTCGCGCTCGACAAGCTCGGCGGCGAGGCATGGCAGCGCCGCAAAGCACGGATGAAGGAGCGCATCCGCGAGATTGCCGGCGAGTTGCTCGCCACCGCCGCCCTGCGTGCGCTGCGCTCGGCCCCGGCCTATGAGCCGGAAAGCGCCGGCTACCCCGCCTTCGTCGACCGCTTTCCCTACCAGGAGACCGAGGATCAGGACCGCGCCATCGCCGACGTGATCAACGATCTCGGCGCCGGCAAGCCGATGGACCGGCTCGTCTGCGGCGATGTCGGCTTCGGCAAGACGGAGGTCGCCCTGCGCGCCGCCTTCGTCGCAGCCATGGCCGGCGCGCAAGTCGCCCTCATCTGCCCCACGACCCTCCTGGCGCGCCAGCACCATCTGAACTTTGAGGAACGCTTCCGCGGTTTCCCGCTCAAGGTCGGCCGCCTCTCCCGGCTCGTCGGCACGGCCGAAACCAAGGCGACGAAAGCCGGGTTGGCCGATGGCACGATCGACATCGTCATCGGCACCCACGCGCTGCTCGCCAAGGGGTTGGCATTCAAGCGTCTCGGCCTCGTCATCGTCGATGAGGAACAGCGCTTCGGCGTCGTCCACAAGGAGCGGCTGAAGCAGCTCAAGGCGGACGTCCACGTCCTCACCCTCACCGCCACCCCCATCCCCCGCACGCTGCAAATGGCAATGAGCGGGCTACGCGAACTCAGCGTGATCCAGACTCCGCCGGTCGATCGCCTCGCCGTGCGCACCTATGTCATGCCGTGGGACGACGTGGTGCTGCGCGAGGCACTGCTGCGCGAGCATTATCGCGGCGGCCAGACCTATTTCGTCGTGCCGCGCATCTCGGATATGCCGGACATGGAGGAATTCCTGCGCGAGAAGGTGCCGGAAGTGCGCGTCATCTCCGCCCATGGCCAGATGAGCGCCGGCGAGGTGGATGAGCGCATGTCCGCCTTCTACGAGCGCAAATATGACGTGCTGCTCTCCACCACCATCGTCGAGAGCGGGTTGGATATCCCCAGCGCCAACACCATCATCATCCATCGCGCCGACCGCTTCGGCCTTGCGCAGCTCTACCAGCTGCGGGGCCGCGTCGGCCGATCAAAGACGCGCGCTTACGCTTATCTGACGACGCCCGCCGATCGAATCACCACAGAGACGGCCGACAAGCGCCTGAAAGTCCTCTCCGATCTCGATACGCTCGGCGCCGGCTTCCAGCTCGCCAGTCATGATCTCGACATTCGCGGCGCCGGCAATCTGGTCGGCGACGAGCAGAGCGGCCACATCAAGGAGGTCGGCTTCGAGCTTTACCAGTCGATGCTGGAAGACGCGATCATGGAGGCCAAGGCGGGCGGCGCGGCCCTCGCGCCGGTACGGGAGAGCTGGTCGCCGCAGATCAATGTCGAGGCGCCCATCCTCATTCCCGACGATTATGTGCCGGATCTCGACCTGCGCATGGGTCTCTACCGCCGCATCAACGAACTGGAGGACAAGGGCGGCATCGAGGCGTTCGCCGCCGAGCTGATCGACCGATTCGGCCCGCTGCCCGACGCCACGCAGAACCTGCTGACTTTGATCGAGGTGAAGATGAATTGCCGCCGGGCGGGCATCGCCAAGATCGATATTGGCCCACGCGGCGCGCTGGTCAGCTTCCATAACGACCAGTGCCCCAACCTCCCCGGCCTGCTCGGCTATGTCCAGAAGCTGGGCAGCATCGCCAAGCTCCGGCCGGACAGCAAGCTCGTCATTCAGCGTGCCTGGGCCGATCCCAAGGCCCGCCTCAACGGCGCGCTCAAACTGAGCCAGGGGCTAGCCAAGTCCATCGGCTGATGGGACACCGTCTTTCCCGTCAGCGGGCAAACGCGGTCTCGATTGCCTGGCGGACATTGGCGACAAGCACCTGGTCCTTCGATGAAAAAGCAGTGATGTCCCCGCTCGAGGTCTTAAGGGTCAGTGTCTGCTTTTTCTTGGGGAACTTGAAAGCACTATAGAGAACGGCGGCAAACGCAACCAGTCCGGCGAATACGCCAATGGCGGCGCCCACTCCAAGCCCCGTCGCCAGCCCACCGAAGATTCCAAGCAAGGCGAAGGGGAATTCTTCGCTGACGGACACGCTGCCGATGTTGGCAATTGGGTAAGTCGCGCCTCCAAATTTCGCGACTGACCGCGTAATCAGGATATTACCCGACTGGAAAAGAACATCATCCATCCCGTTCCTCCTCCCGGCCGCCATCCTGCCAATGTTCTCAGAGGGATGCAAGCTGCACTGCCCCCGCTCGAAGGAAGCGGACACGCTAGGCTGCGGCCACAGAAGCTGGATGCTTCAGCAACCGCTTGCCCTGCCCGATATGCACGGGAGGGCAAGCGGCTAGCGCCCGATGAGCCTTGCTGACAACCGGCGGTGGTTCAGTGCGGTCCCGCACCCGCGCCCTCGCGCGACTGCCCCCAGTCCTCGTTCGCCCGCGCGATCAGATAGCCATGGATCGCCTCCACATCCTCGGGCTCCAGCAGGTCGGCAAAGCTCGCCATGCCCTTGTCGGCGTAAATCCCCTTGAGCACGATGTCGTTGAATAGCGCGTGCGTCTCGCGGGTCATCCTGCGCAGGTCCTTGACGCCGCCGATCGCTTGCTGTCCGTGGCACACTTGGCAGGTCTGCGCGAACAGGGTCGCGCCGCGCGCGATCTGGGCCTCGCTCGCTCTCACCGGCGGGGGCTCCGGCGCCTGCTCCTCTGGTTTCATCGGCGGCAGGGTGACAGTCCCGCCCAGCCTGAACACCAGCAGCCGGGCCGGAGCGCGCGGCATCTCGATGCCCGCGCCGCGCTCCACCTGCGCCGCGCCGCCGCCCCAGCCGGCATTCACCGCGATATATTGCACGCCGTCCAGCATGTAGGTGATCGGGCCGGCAACCGGCGCGCTCTGCACCGGCATCTCCCACAACAGCTTGCCGGTCCGCGCATCGAACGCCGCGAAGGTCTGCCGCGTCGTGCCCTCGAACACCAGGTCGCTGCCGGTCACCATCACGCCGCCATTGCCGTGGCGCGGCAGCGGCACCTTCCACGCCGCCTTCTGTCTCACCGGGTCCCAGGCGGTGAGGTAGGCGCGGTCCATCGCCGTCGCCTGTTTCATCAGCTCGATCCGCGTCTTGAGCGCCTCGCCGGTATAGCCGCCCCAGCCGCTGTTGGAACGGAATGGCTTGGGCTTGAAGTCAGGATCGCGCGCATAGACCATCGCGGATTCATAGGTCGGCAGATAAGCGAGACCGGTGCGCGGACTGTAGCCCATCGGGAACCAGTTGTGTGCCCCGCCCGGCCCCGGCATCACCAGCACCGGTTCGGTGCCGTAGCGTGCTTGCGGGTTTACCTGCGGCCGTCCGGTCTTGCGGTCGATGCCGGTGGCCCAATTTACCGGGGCGATCTTTTCCGCCGAGATGAGCTGCCCGGTCTTGCGGTCCAGTACGTAGAAGAAGCCGTTCTTGGGCGCCTGCATCAGCACCTGCCGGCGCCTGCCACCAATCGTCAGGTCAGCCGAAACGATCGAGGAGGTGCAGGTGTAGTCCCAATCCTCGCCAGGAACCATCTGATAATGCCAGAGATATCGTCCAGTTTCGCTACTCACAGCCACGATCGAGCAGACAAACAGATTGTCCCCCTTGCTGCCGCTGCGATGCTCCCAGCTCAGGGGCGAACCGTTGCCGGTGCCGATATAGACCATCTTGAGCTTCGGATCATAAGATATTGAATCCCAAGCGTTTGCGCCACCACCCAGCGCCGTCCACATGCCCTCGCCCCACGTCTTGCGGACCATCGGCATGATGCTATCGGACGCCTCGCCGTCCGGCTGACCGGTGGGGTTCGGCGTGAGGAAGAATTTCCACAGCTTCTTGCCTGTCTCCGCGTCCCACGCGCCGACGAAGCCGCGCACCCCCAGGTCGCCGCCCGACTGGCCGATCACCACCTTGCCGTCGAACACGCGCGGCGCGCCGGTGATCGAATAGGGCATGTCATGGTCGAAGGTCTGCGTCGTCCACACCGGCTTGCCGGTCGCCGCGTCGAGCGCGATCAGCCGGCCGTCGAGCGTGGCGATGATGATCTTGCCATTCCACATGGCGAGGCCCCGCGCCACCGGCTCGCAGCAAGCGTAGCGGCCATATTCGCGCGGCACCTCAGGGTCATAAGTCCATAGCCTTTGGCCGGTGCGCGCATCATAGGCGATGGTCACGTTCCACGGCAGGATGTTGTAGAGCACGCCGTCCGCATAGAGCGGTGTCGCCTCCACCCCGCGATAGGTCTCCAGATCATCATACCAGGCGATGCCGAGCCGGTTGACATTGCTGGCGTTGATCTGGTCGAGCGGGCTATAGCGCTGGGCGCTATAGGTGCGTCCGTCGTGCAACCAGTCGCCGCCGTCTCCTTCCTGCGCGGCCATGCGCGCGCCGTCCACGGCGGCCGGGCCGCGCCCTTCCTGCGCCACGGCATAGCCGATGCCGGTAAGGCCAAGCACCAGCGCGGCGGCAAGCGCGACGCGGTTTTTCATGGATGTCATACGCGATTTAATCCTTCGGCGCCTCGCCGATCGGCTGGCTGCCGTCCGCCATGCGGCCGACCTTGAGCGCATCGATCTGCTCCTGCGTGCCCGGCGGGCGGTGATAAGCGCCTGCCTCGGCGCGGTCAGGCCTGAACAGCTTGCCCGTCACCGGATTGGGGTAGTGGAACGGGATGATGTAATAGGCCGGGTAGGTGAGGTAGATGGTCGAGGGCGGCAGGTCCGGCGGCGGATCGAACTTGTCCGGCCAGGTGTTGTTGAGCGCGTTTTTTCCCCAACCATCCCAGTTGGTGTACATGGTGAACGGGCCGGTCAGCCGGCTGATCTTCCAGACGCCGTTCTCCTTGCGATACTCATTCTCATAGAGCGGCAGGCCCCAGCCGCCGTTGCTCATCACATAGGCCCGCGAGCGCACCCAGCCGCGCGTGCCATCCGCCGCGATGTGGGGGATCGACTGGAACTGCATGTGGTTGGCCAGCAAGCCCTCCTTGGCGCCGTCCGCGCCAAAGGCGGTCTGCATATACTCCAGCACGCGCGTTTTGCCGAGGAACAGCCCCTTGCCGCCGATCTCCAGTGTGGCATCGTCGGTGAACAGCTCGGAAAGCTGCGTCCATTGCCCCTTGTCGACGAAATAGCCGTAGGCGCGCTGGAGCCGCTCGATCTGGTTCATGTCCTCCAGCCGCGTGATCCGCGCGTCGAGGGCGGCCAGCCGCTCGGCTGCGGATTGTGCCAACGCCGGGGCGGTTAGGGAAGCGACAGCGGCGAGCAGCGCCGCGGCGATCATCTTGCGTCTCATCATGGGCGCCCCACCACGGTGTCAGACGGTTGCGGTATGGCGTCGAGCGACTGGCCCGTCACCGGGTGCCGATAGCTGAACGGCGGGATATAGGCGCCCGGAAAGGCGCGATAGACCTCGCTCGGCGGCCGGTCGGGCGGGAACAGCGCGCTCTGCCCATCCATCGGGTAGGCCGATTTCATCCAGCCCTTGTCATAGTCGGTCAGGGCGGTGACGTAGAAGTGCAGCTTGCTGATCTTCCACACGCCGCCCTCCTTAGCATAGGCATTCTCATAAATGCCGACGCCCCAGATGCCGTTGGCGCCGGGCTGGGCGAGCTGCACCATGCCCTGCCAGCGCCCCGTCGCGGTGCGGCCATCCGGCGCGACGACAATAATGGGCTGCAACATCATGTGATTGTTGAGATAGCCGGGGCCGAGCCTCTGCGGACCGAACAGCAGCATCGCCCGGCGGATCCTCTCGGGGCCGATATAGACGCCGCGCTGACCATATTCGAAGCTGCCCTTGGCGGTGAACAAGGCCGCCGCCTCGTCCCACAGGCCCTTGTCGAAATAATAGCCGAAGGTTCCTTGCAGATTCTCGATGGCGTCTTGGTCCTCCAGCGCCTGCACGCGCTGCTTGTAGGCGGCGACCTTGGCGCGCAAATCGCCATCGCCCTGCCCCATCGCAGGCACCGGCAGCGCGACCAATGCGGCGAGACCAAGGAGCGGCGCTCCTCGCAATGCACCCCGCCAACTCATTGCACGCCCGCCCGTACCGCACGGCCCGTCACCGGATTGGGCGCATGGAAAGGCGGCACCTGCGTCTCGGGGAAGGCCCTGTAACGCATCGTTGGCGGCCGGTCGGGCGGCAGCGCCTTGCTCGCTTCGCTCTGCACCAGCCCCTCGCCCGGCTTCAACCGTGCCCAGCCCTTCTCATAAGGCGCGACGAAATTGACGAACATGTGGACCGACCTGATCTTCCACACGCCGTCCTCCTTCACATAGGCGTTCTCGTAGATGCCGTCGCGCCATTCGGCATGCTTCTTATACTGGCCGAGCATCCCATGGTCGCGCCACCGCGCCCTGGCGCTGCGGCCGTCCGCCGCCACGTCGACCACTGGCTGGAGGGTCACCCACTCGTTGAGTTGGCCGTAGATCAGCCCCTCCTGCCCGCCATGCAGCGCCTTCAGATAAGCGCGGATGCGCGGCTTGCCGACATAGACGCCGTCGATGCCCAGCTCGATGGTGCCGTCGTCGGTGAACAGGTCGGCCGCCTCCTGCCACAACCCCCGGTCGACATAATAGCCGAACGCCCGCTGCAACGTCTTGACCGCCCGCGCGCCTTCCAGCTTCTGCACGCGCAGGGTCAGCGCGTCGATCTCGCCATCGGGCGCGGAGCGCTGCGCCATTGCCGGTGCCGCCACCAGCAGCGCCGCGCCCGCCAGCCCGGCCAACGCCCTGCGCGCCCTCACCTGATACCTCCCAGCGGCACCGCCCGCAGCGCGAATTCGCCCGGGTCCTGCCCCTTCAGGCTCGGCTCGAACAGGAAGCGCCCCTTGCTCTCGATGGCATAGGCCGTCTCGCCGATGTGGGTGACGCCCGGCACCCCATCCATTCCGTCCTTCAGCACTGATACCGTCACGTCGTCGCCCTCGATGGTGAGCAGGCTGATCCGTCCGCCCGGCCCTTCCGCCTGGAGGAAGCGGTTGCCGCCCAGCGGACGCAGCCCGTCCGGCCCGTTGAGCGGCTGCGAGACAGTGAGCTTGGTCAGGCTGGCGAAGCTGCCGTCCGCCTTGCGGTTGACCCGCAGCATCGTGTTCTCGCGAACATTGTTGACGTAGAGCGTGCCGTCGCCGGCGAACGCGATGCCGTCCACGCCCACCAGTTGCGCCTTGTCCTCGACCAGCAGCGCCACCGCGTCCGCCCCCGGCTTTAGCGTGAAGATGCGGCCATTGGTCGTTTCCGCGATATAGGCCGTGCCGTCCTTGTCGAAAGCGATGTCGTTGCACGCGCTGGCCGGCGGCGGCAACTCGTAGCGCCGCTTGAAGGCGCCGCTCACCAGATCGAACGCCACCAGCGAGGAGACCTGCCCCGCCTGCCCCATCGGCACCGAGCAGGCCCACAGGGTGCCGGTCTTCTCATCCGCCAGCACACCGAGCACGGCGGCGAGCTGGTTGGTCGCGTCCGGCCGGATCCACGCGATCGCCGTGTCACTGCCCGGCAACGCACGGTAGATGTTGCCCTTGAAGCTGCCGATGTAGAGGTTGCCCGCCCCGTCCGCGCTGGCGCTCTCCGGGAACACGCCGGTGTCGGCGATCACCACGTCCTTCGCCGCCGGCGCGTTGAACGGCGCCGGCATTAGATAAGGCACCTCATTGGCGACCGTCTCGATCCGCGCGATCCTGCCACCGTCGATCTTGAACAGGCTCACAAAGGCTACCGAGCGCGGATAGCCTGCCTCGGCCGCATAGCTCTTGCCGTCACGCGCGGTGAAGCGCATCGCCGCCGCCGGCAGGTCACGATAGCCGATCGCCGCGACGAGGCCGCGCGCCTCATCCACCGCGATCACCTCGTGCCGCACAGCCTCAAGCTCGCCGAACAGCCCTCGCGTCAGCGCCCCGGCGCAAGAGGCATCGGCGCCCTTGGCGGCGGGGAGGTTGCCCGCCATCGCCACGCCATTCTCCATCACCGCGCAGCCCTTGGCGAACGGCACCGCCGCTCCCTCGCCATTGGCCGCGACGCCGGCGAAATAGCGCTCGACCAGCGCGATCATCTTGCCGCGCGGCAGCCGCGCCTTGGCCGGCAGCGCCGCGCCGAACGCCTGGCCCGGCGTATAAGTGACGGGATCGCCGAAGGGCGGCCGCCCCTGCTTGCGCCGGATGACCGCCTGCACCGCCGCGATTTTGCCGCCTACCACCCGCATGTCCATCGCGTAGAATCCGGGCTGGCCGTGGTCATCGATTCGTCCCATCCACACGACCCGACCCATTTGCGGGTCAGCCACCACCAGCGGCGCCTCGGTCCGGCGGTCGATCGTTACCCAGCTTCCCTCGCCCACGCGGAGCTTCGTTCCGTTCTCGGCATAGCCGACGCGCTCCGCCCACGGCAGGCCGTTGGGATCATGCCTGACCATCGCGTCCATGGTCCGGTTGGCCAGCCCGGTCAGGCAGGCCGCGTCACAGCTTGCCGCCTGCGCCTGAGTCTGCGCCATCATCAGCGCGATGGCCGTCGCCCCGAGGAGGGGCCGTATCCACAACCGGCTCATTCGCCCACCTCCCCGTGCTCGCGGCCCACGGCCCATGGGTTGTGCATGAAATAGGGCACATAGGTGAACACCGCCTCGATCCTGTCGATCTTCCCCTCCTTCACGCGGAATGCCTCCAGCAGCGAGATGGAATTGGGCCACTTGAGCGCGGTCTTCATCTCGCGCCCGTTCGTCAGCAGATAGGTGTCGCGCTCATTGTCATGGTCGAAGAAGCCGCTTGCCACCACGATGCCGCGCTCCTCGTCGACGATCGGGTATCGCCGTTCGCGGATACGCTTGTTGATGCGGTAGATTCCGAGTTTGAACTGCTCCTCGCAACCCGCCGCGATAGAGGCGGCATTGCCCGGCCCACCCGGCGTCCGGGCTGGCGCGGTGGTGCTGATGCCATTTTCCAGTCGCGAGCAATCCTCCGCAAACGGCGCGAACACCATGCCGTCATTGAGCTCGACCGTGTTGAAATAGCTCTGCGCCACCGCGATCAACCGCTCACGCGGACGGCGCTGCTCAGGTGGCAGTACCTCCTGAAAGGCCGGGTCATGCTCGACCTTGTCCGGGTCTCCGAACGGCGCTGGCAAGCCGGTGTTGCGGTGGACCACCGTCTCCACCTCGCTGATCTTGCCGCCCTCAACCCTGAGCCGCATGGCGTAATAGGCCGCGACGCCATGCTCCCAGACAACACCGAACCACGCCGCCTGCCCGGTGAGCGGATCGGCCACCTCAAGGCCCGTCGGCGCAATCTTGCTGATCGTGCGCCACAGCCCCTTGCCGATGGGGATGAGCACATTGTTCTCGGTGAAGCGCACATCGGCGGCGAAGGGGGCCTGCGCCGGATCCTGCCTGCCCAGCGCCGCCATATAGCCTCGCACATGGCCGATCAGGCAGGCCCGGTCGCAGGCAGGAATGTTGACCGCGCTCGCCTCGCCCGGCGCCTGCGCCAGCGCCGGCCCTGCCGCCAGCAGCGCAGCTCCGGCGGCAGCGAACAGCGTTGCCCGCCAACGCCCCCGTCCGGCCGCGCGTTCCACTTCACGGCGGCGTTCCCGGCAGCCCCAAACTTGCATGGCCTCCCCCCTTCCGGCAGCGCGCGGCCGTCCGGTCCCTGCCGGCCGGTCCCACGCGCGGTCGGCGGACCATTAGGCAACCCCGCCATCGCTGTCACACGCAAATGCCCCGGATTTCCAACTCGGTCGCTTCTTGTGTCCGGCTGGATCAAGAGCCGGCGAAAATCGCCCCTCCCGGAGAGGGACTCCGCACGACGACAGCGTGCCTTCGGCCGCTCGATGCCGGGTCCGTGTGGCGAATCAATACCTTGCCAGCAACCGCTCGACGCTCGGCACCGCCGTTCGCCACTTGTCTCCCTCGTTCACGATGTCGGTTTCCAGAGCAGTCCGGATTTCACTGATCTGCGCATCGGTCAGATGCTCGATCCCCACAAATTCGACCCGGGCCTTATCGAGCGCACGCAGGATCTCGTCCAGCTTGGCCTGCATCGCGGCGCCGTCGCGGTTCTGGCTGTTCTGGATGAGGAACACAGCCAGAAAGGTGAGGACGGTCGTCGCCGTGTTCACGATCAGCTGCCATGTATCGGAGTAATGCAGCGGCGGACCGCTCAGCGCCCAGATGATAATGAGCAGGGTCGATATGATGAAGGCCTGCGGCTGCCCGAGCATGCGGGCGGATTTGGTGGCGATGTTGGTGAAGAGGCGGTCCATAAAACCTCCCGTGATTTGGATGTTATCCAAACTCCCAACGGGCGCCGTGGTTCTCTCCAGCGAGGCGATATGAGGGCCGCACACAGCCAGACCGCTCCGCGCAGGCAATCGCGGGATGCAGGGCGGTGCGATGGACATGAGCCTAGGGCGATGCGACGATGAGCCCGCGGCCGGCACCCGCCGCAGCGTCCCTCAAAGGCTCCGATGCCCTGATGACCTCCGCCGCGAGCCGCCGCGCTTCAATGCCCGGGCGCCGTCGGGTGATGGGGCACCTCGCCTCCATCCCACCCGAGCCGCCCGGCAGGCCGGGATCTTCGCCTTAACTTTGTGGTCCCTGCGCCTTCGCCAGATATGCGACGATCGTCTCGGTCTCCGCATCCGTCAGTTGAGCACCATTCATGATCATCCGCTCTACAACGGCGCGCCACTGCTTGTCGGACCCGTGCTGGGTTGTGACAGTATCGAGCGTATGACACCCGGTGCAGCGCGCGCTGAACAGCGCCTTTGCACTCTCCGCGTCAGGAGCGTCTGCTTCCGACGCGTAAGCGGCGCCGCCAATGGCGAACATGATCGCACCGAAACCCGTCAACGTTGCTGGCATAATCCATTTGGTCTTCCGCATCATTTCTCTCCTCGCGCTATTGCCTAGCGTTGACGCCTCTGCGTAGAAAAAGGCACCTGAACCAATATTGAATATCCTGGATTGGTCACCCTCCGCTGCGTCAGAACAGCATGAATCATGCCAAGCTCGGCAATAATGCGATCGACTGAACGGAAAGGAGGCCCACTCATTATCATGACGACCAGCAAGCCTGAAATCTGGCGGCCCGCGCGGCTCTCGGGGCCGCATCATGGCAAAGCACCAACGCTCGCGTCTGACAGGCGGCCCCATTGAGCGGCGCGGCACGGCTTCGACGCCGCCAAGCGATGGGCATTTTGTAACCAACGCCCAGAAATAGTTACAAACGTAACAGTCCGGTGGCCGGCATAGGCGCGCAGCGCCTACTCGCCTGATCTGGCACGAATTTTGCTTCGATCAACACGAGATTCCACAAGTCCGCCAATCTCCAAAAGACAATAAAACTCTGACTAGGTTCACGCACAGGGTTGCCGCCTCATCAGCGCCAGTCCCGCAGGAGGGGAACAAGATGCACTCCAGAAAATTTGCTGCCGTTGCGGCGCTTTCGGCGCTTGCTGTGGCGACGGCCACGCACGCTCAGAAAACGCCTGTCGTCGAAAAACTCATGGCCCATCACGATCGTGCTCATTCCGGATGGAACGCCCACGAGGTTGCCCTGACCCCGTCCACCGTTGCCGGCAGCAATTTCGGACCGCTCTGGTCGTCTCCCCAGCTTGATAGCTTCAAGGACACGCCCCCACGCCTGTTTGCCGCTCCGCTCTTCCTGCCTGCCGTGAAACTCGGCGCCGGCCAATTCAAGGGAAGCACCGTCCCAGCGGCGTTTCTGGCGACCACCACCGGCTATGCTTACGCCGTCAGCACCGCCGCTTCCGGCAAAATTCAGCCCGGCACCATCCTGTGGCGCGCCCAGCTTACCGCGACGCCATGCAACGATGGCAAGATGGGCGTCTACAGCACGCCGATCATCGACCGCGCCAAGAACCGAATCTACATCTCGAGCTGTGACAGCGCGAGCGGTGAGAACTTGTTCAGTGTTCACGCGCTGGATCTGCGCACCGGGCAAGCGATCGCCGGCTGGCCGGTGGCAATCAGCCAGACCATGATGGATCAGCCCGAACTGAACAAGAATGGCACGCGGCGGTGGCGCTATGGCCCGCCGGGCTATCGCTGGGTCCAACGCGCCGCTCTGAACATGAGCCATGATGGCGAACGGCTCTACATCGCCTTCGGCGCCGACGCTGTTGGCTGGATGGTCGTGGTGGATACGAAAGACCGCAAAGTGGCTTCCGCCTTCTCCGCCACCCCCAATGATGAGCAGGACGGCGGCGGAATGTGGGCATCGGGCGGGCCCGCGGTCGATGCCCAGGGGCGCATCTACATGACGACCGGGTCAAACCTGAGAAACGGCATCGTGCTGGGCCTCGAAGGAATCTACGCGGACTCTGAAAACAGCTGGGCGCATTCCATCCTGCAATGGGAGGATGATCGAAACAGCGGCCTCAAACTGACAGGGACCTATACGCCGTATAACTACTGCCAGGCAGCCAAGGCCGATATCGACATTGGCAGCAGCGCACCAATCGTCCTCGACCTGCCGGCGGCGACCACCGCCACGCCCAACCTGCTCGTTCTGGGCGGCGGCAAGCAAGGCAACATCTATCTGCTCGATCGCGACCACATGCCGGGCGGCGTAACGAAGCGCCAGCCATGCTCCCTGGATCCCGCGACCGATATGTCCTTGCTGGCGCCCGAAGTGCAACCGGAATGGAAGCGGCGCGGGCCGATCAATTTGTTCAAGCCGTTTTCGGATGAGATCGGCGCTTTCGATCAGGCCAAGAGCCGCACGACGTCCTCATTCTACAGGGACGATACGGGCGCAACGTGGGTTTATGTGACCGGCGCCAGCAAGAAAGGTGAGAATTTCAACTTCAGCGCCCCGCCGGGCCTGGCCCGCGTCAAGGTCCATGCAAACCCGGGACAACCGGCCTATCTGACGGTGGACAAGCTGGAGATGACGCAAACCTTCGACAATCCGGGCTCGCCCATCGTCACCAGCAATGGCGGCAAGGATGCGATTGTCTGGATGGTCGATCAGAATGCGCCGCGAACCGCTAATCTCTATGGCGATGCGGCTCCCAAGCCGTCGCTCTATGCGTTCGACGCCGCCAGTTTGAAGTTGCTCTACAAAAGTGAACCTGGCGTCCTTTTCACGACCGGGAATTACAGCGAGCCGACCATCGTCAACGGCCTCGTGCTCGTCGGAACGGATCGACTTCAGGCGTTCGGCCTAAAGTCGAAATAAGGCCCGCGCCCCCGGCGCCGCGGTTGTCGCGTCGGGTGCGGTAGCAACAACAGAATAGTGGAGGGAGCCTATGAAACTCGCAATTTTACGTCGGCCGACCATCGCCATCAGCGCCCTTTTGCTCGCCGGCGCCTGCACTGCCGCGCCAACTCAAACAGCGGACACGGCAGTTGGCAATGATGCCGAAGCCGGTTTCGAGCAGCTTTTCGATGGCAAGAGCCTGGACGGCTGGCGCGGTGACCCGGCCGTCTGGTCGGTTCGTGATGGCGCCATTACGGGTGGCTCGGACAAGCCTCTCACGAGCAATACGTTTCTGATTTACCCCAAGACCTACTCCAATTTCGAGCTGCATTATAAGTACAGGATGTCGGGAGATGGCAATTCCGGCGTCCAATTCCGCAGCGTTGTCGCGGATGAGGCCAAATATGCCGTTCACGGCCTGCAGGCCAATGTGGTTCCACCCGAGCAGGCGGAACGGTTCGGCATGTTGTGGGAAGAAGGCGGCCGGGCAGAACTGGCTCTCCTCGGCCACCAGATGGTCCTGCGCCGGGAGAATGATAAGCTCGTCAAGACGGTCCAGGCGTCAACGAACCCACGAGACCTGCTTTACAGCATTGTCCGCCCCTATCCCGAATGGAACGACGTCGTCCTCATCGCATATGGCAATCGCATGGTGCATGCTTTGAACGGCTACGTCCTGTTCGATGCCGTGGACGAAGATCCGGTCAGCCGCAAAGAGGGCATCCTTGCGCTGCAGTCGCATTCAGGCCCCCCGATGCACGTCCAGTTCAAGGACATCGCGATAAAGCCCCTCTCGGCTCCCCCGTCGCTGGAGAACCGCTTCATCACCAACCCCGGACCGCCCACGCCGGCCGACCCCGGCCCCCGCGTCCCCCGCAAGTAGTCATCAATATTAGTTTTCACTCTATTATGCATAACTAATACGGGAGAGAATGAATGACCTTCGACATGACCAGAAGAAGTACATTCATGCTGGGCATGATGGCAACTGCGGGCCTGCTATATTCCCCGCACGCGGCGGCACAATCCCAGGAGGAGAGCTTCACGCCGTTATTCAAAGGGAATTCCCTCGATGGATGGCGTGGCGATCCCACCTATTTCTCGGTCAAGGATGGCGTCCTGACCGCGGGATCCAGAGACGTGGTTACAAAGAACACGTTCCTGATCTTGAACAAGCCTTATGGCGACTTTGAATTGCGGTATCGGTATCGCTGGGAAACGAAGACCGGCAATTCCGGAATCCAGTTCAGAAGCGGCGTTGCGGAGGGCCATTTTACACTCGCCGGAATGCAGGCCAACCTCACCCCAATCATTGATCGGGTTGAGCGTTTCGGCATGCTCTATGAAGAACTGGGTGATCGTGCGGAAATGGTCTTGTTGGGCCAGAAGGCGGAGATTACCCGCCGGACAGTTTCGAACGGCGGTCAGGGCCGAATTGTTCGAACGGTGCTGAGCACGACCAATCCGCGTGAAGCGATCATAGCCTCGATCCGTCCCTATCCGGAGTGGAACGACGTTGTCCTGATCGCGCATGGCGAGCGCATCATCCACGTCATCAATGGCTTGATTGCCTTCGATGCGACCGACAAGGATCCGCTTGCGCGCCGCGACGGCCTGATCGGGATTCAGGTCCACGCCGGTGACCCGATGGTTCTGCAGATCAAGGATATGGAGATCCGGGCCATCAACAAGCTGCCGGACCTGAGCGGCTACGTCACGCAGCCCGGCGTCGCGCCGGAGCCGAGACGGACCTACAAGGATTCGACCAAGGTCGCGATGCCGGACGTCGCCCTGCCCGACGACGAGAGCCTCTAAGACTGTCGTCAGCAGAGTTAAGACCCCCGGGGCTGAAAGCAGCGATGCCACCCAGCCTCGGGGGTTCAATTTATCGACTGAGCGGCCTTTCATCGCAGCGTCGACGAGGCGTAGCCCTTCCCCCGTCAACAGGCGGATAGGCGCGAAACAACCATCGCTAGAAGGATCCTACGCGCCCTCCCCCGGCGGCGAGCGCCCAGGGACAATGTGAAGGCACAGCTGAAGTAAATGGGTTCGGTACGGGCTTCAGAGGCCCAGCCCCGGAAAAGCCCTGCACCGCAGCCTTAATCTGGCCTGCGCATCATCGCAGCGCCACGCCATAAGCGGCCACCCGCCGGGGCGACCGCTTACCAAGCTCAGCGCGGCTCACCGTAACTCCGTACGGCTTCACCCTCGCGCGTCTTACGCTCTTCAACCAGATGGCCGAGAGCGCGAAGAGCCGGTGCATCGGTCACGGAATAGAGAATGGAGTCCGCTGCCCCGTTCACATGGCGATACCAGCACCAGGCCGGCGCGACGAAGACGTCGTTTCGCTCCCAATGCAGCTCCACACCATCCACGATCGTCGTGCCACTGCCTTCAAGGCACACGAAAATGCGCCCGGCCGTGCTGCGCTGCTCAAGCGTCTTCTCATTCTGGCGCAGCATCTGCATGTGGACGCCCAGGGTGCGAAGAACGCTCCCGCCCGTTTCCGGGCTGTAATATTCGACGATCACGCCATCATGTGGCGACCCGTCGTCGTCCCGCAGTGACTCGAGCAGTTCACGCGTCGGCTCATATTTATAGAGAAACAGCGGAGAGCCGCTTCCACGCGCAACGTGGTGCGAAACCCAGGCCGGGCGCACGCCGCCGACACGATAGGCCTTCGCCGACCAGTCGGTTCGCGGCTTGACCGTCTGATGCTTCAGCCTGACCCGCTGGCCGTCACGAATTTCGCCATAATCGTTGAAGAAGAAATTCGTGCCCATGGACTTGGTGAAGGGCACGTCCAACGTGTCGAACCAGAGGACCGGGTCGGTCCCTTCATTGCCGGTTTCATGCCATGCGCAGCTCGGATTGGTCACCACGTCGCCGCGCTCAAGCACGCTCTTGTCCTGCTCGACCGTGGTATAGGCGCCGGTTCCCTCCAGCATGACGCGCACCGCCGCCCCCACATGGCCGTGGACCGGCGAGATCTCGCCGGGCGGGATCACTTGCACGCCGCCGAACAGCCGCCGCGTTATCAAACCGCTTTCGGGCAGCCCCGGATTTGAAAACATAAGGTTGCGCCGATCGGCTTCCTCGATCGGGATCACCTTTGTCGCCGCGAAGCCGAGCGGCCCGAACGCCTTGTAGTACCAGATACCGGGCTTTTCCGGGTTATACGGCTCCATCAGCTCGTAGTCGTGCTTCAGTTTCCAGAAGCCGATGATGTCCTGCCCGGCCATGGCTTCGCCCAGAGTCTCGCGATCCATGAACTCGCGGGCCTCTGCGTTTTGGGGATCGGCGGACATACTCATTCTCCTTGGATAATCGTTCATTGCCCCTGGGCGTCTGGCATGGCTTCTGCGCCCGCACCCTGCGCATTGTCCTGCCATCGTTCGGCCGCTCTGCCACTATTGGTCAGCAACAGAGCCAGCAGGCTGACTACACCACATGCCGAAAGATAGAGGCCGACCGGGAAGATACCACCGTCCTGGGCAAGCGTTTGCGCGAAATAGGGAGCCAGGCCGCCGCCCACGATCGTAGCAAAATTGAACGCGAGCGAAACACCCGTGTAGCGGACGCGTGCCGGGAACAGGCCGGGTAACCAGGCACCAAGCGGCCCATAGGCCAGACCCATGCAGAGCAGCACGAGCGAGAGGTACAGGAAGACCATGAAAATGGAGCCGCTTTCCATCATCGGCGCCATCAGTGGCCCTGCCAGCAAAGCGATCGTGAGACATCCGAAAATCAGGACGGCTCTCGGGCTGAAGCGATCACTATAAATGCCGGAGAGGATGATCCCGACCGCCATGAATATGACGCCCCCGATCTGGGCCATCAGGAACATGTTGCGGCTGTAGCCGAGCGTCAGCGTGCCATATCCCAGCAAAAACGCCGTCGCCATGTAGAAGGCAGCGAAGCAGGCCACGCCACCCAACATGCCGAAGATCGTGACGCCCGGGTGATTACGAAGCACGCTGGTCAGCGGCAGGGACTCCGGCGGCCCCTTCTTCAGCACCTCGGCGAACGCCGGCGTTTCGGCCAGTTTCAAACGAACCCACAGGCCGATGACGACCAGCAGCGCACTCCCCAGGAAGGGAATACGCCAGCCCCACGCCTGCATCTGCTCGGTCGTGAGGAACAGTTCCAGTGCGAGAAAGGCGCCGCTCGCCGTAATGAAACCAATCGGCGCACCGAGCGGGGGAACGATGCCATAGCGCCCCCGCCAGCCCTTTGGCGCATTCTCAACGGCAAGCAGGGAGGCCCCGCCCCATTCTCCACCAAGGCCAAGCCCCTGCCCCAGGCGCAGCATGCACAACAGAAGCGCCGCCCACCAGCCAATCTCCGCATGGGTCGGAAGGAAGGCGATGAGGAAGGTCGATATCCCCATCAGCAGGAGCGATGCGACCAACGTTGCCTTGCGTCCAATCCTGTCACCGAAATGGCCGAAGACGATGGCGCCCACCGGGCGCGCGAAGAAAGCGAGCGCCAGGCTCGCATAGGCCGCCAGCAACTGCGCCGCGGGCGATTCCGCCGGAAAGAACAGCGGACCGAAATACAGGCTCGCCGCGGTCGCGTAGATAAAGAAGTCGTAGAACTCGACTGAAGTGCCAATCAGGCTGGCCCAGAGCGCACGCCGACGCTCCCCCGCGGAGTGTAGCTGAATCGTCGCCGCCATATCGGTTCTCACTTATTGAATGAGGTTGCTCAGGCGGCCCAATCCATCGATTTCGATCGTCACGCGGTCCCCCTGGTGGAGAAAGCGCGGTGGATCGAAGCCGAGACCGACGCCTGCGGGCGTTCCCGTCGCGATGATATCGCCCGGATACAGCGTGATCCCGGCGGACAACGTCTCGATGAGGGTCGGGATATCGAAGATCAGGTCAGCCGTATTGGCTTCCTGTCTGAGTTCGTCATTCACCCAGCAGCGGAGGGACAGATTGGTGTGGTCAACCTCGTCCGCCGTCACGAGCCAGGGGCCCATCGGGCAAAAAGTATCGAGCGATTTGCCGATCAGCCACTGCTTGTGCACCCCTTGCAGATCACGCGCGGTGACATCGTTGACGATCGTATAGCCAAAAATGTGATCAGCCGCCTCGGTCTTGCTGATACCCCGGCCACCCTTGCCGATCACGACAGCCAGCTCCGCTTCATAATCGAGCTTGTCGGTGAGGCCCGCTGGATAGCGGATGGGCATGTCATGGCCGATCACGCATTCCGGCACCTTGGAGAAGATGATGGGCGCAGTCGGTTGCGCCTCGCTCTGATCTTTGGCCGAACTGTCAAACCCGCTCCGGGTAAACTCTTCCGCGTGAGCGCGATAGTTTTTGCCGACGCAAAAAATGTTCCGCGGCGGACGCGGGATCGGCGCGACGATTTGAACGGAAGAAAGCGCTACTTCTGTGCCGGTTGGGGAAGGCAAGCGCCCTCCCCGTATCACGGTCAGCATATCCGAACCGAGGGGAAGAGCTTTTCCTCCGTCCTCATCGATGATCGCCGCGCTCTCTTGGCCAGCGTATCTGATAGTCGCTAATTTCATGACGTCGCCTGCTCCTGAACCTTGTCTTGTCCGCTTTCTCTTGAGACTTTGCCGGTCAACCCGCCTCGTTCGAGGCACCGACCGCCAGGCTGGACAGCGTCACTGCCAGGAGCCCCGACAACACACCGGCGAACAGTCCCGCTAACAGAAGCACCCCAGTCTCGCCGCTCGGTGGCAGGCCGGACGCAAAGAATGTGGTCATGCCGATGAAGTAGCAAACGACTAGATTGATGACGGCAATGTGCTGAGCCAGCAGCGCCGCCAACACGATAATGAAAACGCCGATGAGCAGCGCAAGATCGGCGCCCACCGCATTGGTGGCAGCGCCTATGGTCCATGCGCCGATGAACCCCAGCAACACGCCCAGCACGGCACACAGGAAGGTGGGAACGGCCGTCTTCTTCGACATTCCGCCGGCGACGAATGCGATCCACCCGATGAACATAACCCACACGGGAATCGATAGACGCGCACAAATCACGCTCGAAACCGCAGCAATCAGCGCGGTGAGAACGGGAGCAACGAGATTCTTCATGGACCTTCTCCCCTATCGACAAGCAAGAAAGGCCGCACACCCCACCTAGGTGAAGCGTGCGGCCCATTTGATGTTGCTTAGAACTTGGCCTTGAAACCGACCGTCACGACCCGACCCATCGGGAACGCGAGGAAGTTGTCGAAGCCAGTGTTGAAGTTCACGAACGGAGGATATGTGTCGAACACATTGTCCACATCCAGGAAGATGTTGGCATCCACCGGAAGCGCCTTGGAGAGATCATACTGCAGGTTCAGGCTGACCGACGTGTATGATTTAACCTTGTCACCACCACCCGTCGGAATACCCTTCACCGATGTGACCGGATTGATCGCATTGGCATTGAAGAAGGTATAACCGCCAGTGAAATTGGCGAACACCGATGCCTTGACCGCACCCGCCTCGATACCGAAATCCGCACGCAGGTCGGTCTTGTTCGACGGGAACGTTCCCAGATAGCGGTTGCGGTTGAGGATGCTGAACACCGGCTCGCCGGGTCCGGACGACTGGTCGAACCGGGTCTTGTACGTTCCGGCCAAGCCAACGCGGATGCTACCCCAATCGGTCTGGTGACGATAGCGGACGTCGAAATCGATACCTTCAACAAACACGGTGTAAACGTTGAAGTTACGGAAATCGAGACCGAAGTAAATCGGACCAGAGCTGAGCGGGCTATTCTGGCGGCGGCCACCACGATACGCTTCGATCTCCGCCGGCGTCGCGCCATTAGGATAGATCTTCAACAGATCGTGGAAGGCATCCGAGTTCACCACGATGGCCAACGGCGGAGAACCGGCAGCGCCAGCCAACGTGTTGTGCCAATAGGTCACGCTCGTGACGAAACCGGGCAGGAAGACCGGCGTGAAGTCGGCGCCGATCGCCCAGGCCTTGCCAGTCGCCGGGCCGACGTCCGGATTGGCGCCTTCCAGCCGCATACCGGCAATCGAGGCCGTACCGAGGGTACAAGTGACCTGATTTGCCGCGTTACAGCCCGGAATTGCGCGCGCTTCCGGATACTTATCGAGCGGAATGACGAGCGTGCCGTTCTGCGGACCGAAGTAGGTGTCGACGCTGCGTCCGCTCTGGCCCGTCAGCTTGTCCGGACCGTAGGTCGAGAACTGGGGCGCAACGAAGGATTCTGCGTAGTTACCGCGCAGCTTCAGGCCTTCAACCACTTCCCAGTTAAACGCGAACTTCGGATTAAACAGGCTTCCGAACTCGTTGTAGTGGTCATACCGACCCGACACGTTGATATCGAGCCGGCGGATACCGGGAATGCCCATTTCCGGCGAGACGATCGGCAGCAGCAATTCGCCGAACACCGACTTGACCGTCCGCTCGTACAGATAGGCGTTATAGCTCGAGCTAAGGCTGGTCGGACCCGTATTGTTGGGTTCAGCCACCTGAGAATCGACGCTCATCTTCACCATGTCGAGACCGACAGCAGCCTTCACGTCACCGGCCGGCAGGCTGAAGACCGTACCATCCAGCTTCAGGTTATACTGCTGAAGCTCCTGCCGAGCGCGCTGGAACGTCCGGGAATCCCGCACGCGGGCCAGGACAGCTGCGGACGTGCGATTGGACGCACGCGGATTCCAGATGTCGAACGCGTTATCGAGCGTCAGCGGCGCATTGTTGACGAAGATATTGGTACCAGGAATGGCCGGCTGCGTGAGATCACCGTTACCGTTCGTCGAGCCATTCAGCGCGAGAAGGACGCAGGCGCCGCAAAGCTCGCCCGACCGCTGCTCGGAACTGACGCTCATACCCGCGACGATGAAACCGGAGAGCCTCCAGTTATCATTGAGCGCGAATTCGGCGTTCGCCGTTCCATAAAAGACTTCGATTTCAGAGCGAACGTTGGCGCCATCCGGGAAGAGCTCGTCGCCGTTGAACCGCACGGTTCCCTGAGTAGCGGTCGTGCCCGTCGGGGCGACAAAGAACGGATTGATCTGGCCGCCCATGCCGCTGCCGGGGCCAAAGACGGTGGCCGTGATGTTGCCAACGCTGATGGCCTGGTCGCTGCGGCGGATCGAGTAGACGAGATCGCCGCCCAATTTCAGGCGATCGCCCACCTCCTGATCGAGCTTGACCATGACGGAGTGCTTCTTTTCCGTCGGGATCAGTGCGGTCACGCTGGCGTTTTCGCAGGGTGCGTTGTCCTGCGTATTGGCAATGCCCGCGCCCGAATAGGGATACAGGTAAATGTTCGAGCTGCCGCGTGGCTGGAAGCTCGTCGGGCCGCAGTTGAAGCTACCGAAGTTGCGGCCGCCGCGCGCCCGCTGGTCGGGAAGCGTCAGAGGACGATCGCGCCCGAGAAGATCGCCACGATCGGAGTAGTTGTAGAAGACGGCCATGCCGCCATCACCCCAGCTGTGGCCGAGCGACGCGGAAACGCTCCATTTCCGGTAATCTTCGCCAAAACCGACTTGCCCGCTCAGTTCCACGCCGCTGAAACGACGCTTGGTGATGAAGTTGAGCACGCCCGCAACGGCGTCCGAGCCGTAAATCGAGGACGCGCCCTCGGCCAGCACCTCAACACGCTGCAGGGCGTTGGGCGGAATGAAGTTCGGGTCCGCCAGGTTGCGGCGCACACCCATGGTCGGGAAGCGGTGACCGTCGATCACCACCAGCGTGCTGCTGCTGTTCGCGCCGCCAAGGCCATGAATTTGCGGCACAGCGAGACCGGAGGCGTCAAACGATGCAAAGGCGCCCTGTCCGGCGGCGTTGGCGCCCCAGATCTGCGGCACGGTCTGCAACAACTGCTGAACCGTCTGGACCGCGTTGTCCTCGATGGCTTCAGCGCCAACGCTGATGAGGTTCGAGCCGACTGCCGGCACGCCACGCAAGCTCGACCCCGTGACGACGATGTCATTGGCTTGTTCCGAGTCAGCATCGTCCTGAGCAAACGCCGGGGTGGCCGCGCCCATCACAAGGGCGATCGCCGCCGCAGAGCCTAAAAACTCCCTGGTGTTCATTTTCTTGAACATGTCTATTCCCCTCCTGAAATTAGACCGAACTCTACCGCCTTGAGAGGAAGACCCCCCAAGTAAAAATAACGATATAAGGTTAGATATCTATTGTGTTATCGTTGCAATCGACTGAATTTTATTCACCCAACGAAACTCTATCTGCATTGTTGAACGAAACCATAAGTATTGCTGGTTCCTTTCCAATATTGCGAGCGTTGTGAACTGTCCCTTCCGGGATCACGACGGTATCGCCTGCCTTCATTTCATATTCTTTATCACCGACCCGATGCATGATGTGCCCTTGGACGACATGAAGAACTTCGTCACAATTGGGATGCCAATGCGGAGGATTAGCATTTTCCACGTCGATAATGGCTTGACCAACGGTCATGGTCGCCGAGTTTCCAATCTCACGTCCAGCGAACCACCGAAGCGTGCCCCAGGGCTGAGGCAGAACTTCGACATCGCCCACCGGCAGCACAACGCGCTGAGCTTCGGGCAGCACTGTAGTCGCACCAGCAGTCGGAACGTCCATGCCTGCCGACCACATGATCGCGTTCAGCACCATCTTGCGCACCTGCGGCTCATCGAAGGAGTCGAGATAGTGCAGGCCGGAGTAGGAGAAGGAACGGCCACCGCCCGCCCGCTCGTGCGCCCACGCAACGACGCGCGTCTTCGATGGTTCTTCAAACACCCGCTCACGACCGCGACCCTGAACATGGATCGGTGCCGTTAGAATGGGCGTGTTCCCAGCGTTGTTGCCAAAATCGATCGTCGGGTAGAACTCATCAGGATAGGCAAAATTCGTCACGCCGTTGGTGATCGGATGCTTGCCGGCCACCTTGAGAGGCGCTGCTTCGATCGTATAGTCCGTAACGGCGATGCGGACGCCGCCCAGCCAATTCTTGAAAGGCGCGGTCGCGGCATTTGCGGCCTCCACGGTAAACGCCTGATGCAAGGCAACCAGGCCAACGCCCCGCGCGGTCAGCTTATCCAGCGCCTGCCGCACGGCGGGCTTTTCCACCGGGTTCAATTTATCGTGCACGCCAAAGTAGAGCACGATGGTGTCTGCATCATCGAGTTCCGAGAGATCCTCCGGGAAGCCGGCCGGAAAGAGCTTCACAGTGGCGTTCTTCGCGGCAAACTCCGGCGATCCCTTGATGAGACGCTGAATCTTGATGACGCCATCCGGCCAATCGTGCTGGCCTGGCGGCAGCGCGCCAGAACGCGCACCGACGAGCGCAATGGTTGGCTTGTCGGGCGCTGCCATCGCCGCCGGAGCGACGAACGCCAGCATCGCGCCCGCGACCGACCATGCCGTGGCACGCACCACGACACGCTTCACAAGCCGGCCCGGAAGGTCTGCTAATCGGCGCGGATTGGCTAATTTCATCATCACATGCCTCTCTACTTCAGCGACAAGCTCGTAAACTGGCGGACCTGCTCGGTAATGGCCGTCTCGGTAGGCAGCCTCTCCATCGAGGTTGCACCATAGAAGCCATGCACGTCGGGACACAGTTCCAGGGTCGCCGCCACATCTTCCGGCGACGAAATCGGGCCGCCATGGCACAGCACGATGACGTCGGACCGCTCGCCCCGCGCCGCATCGGCGATGTCGTTGACCAGATGGCTGGCCTCCTTGAGGGTCATCGCCGTCTTGGCGCCAATCCGGCCGCCGGTCGTGAGCCCCATGTGGGCCACGATGATGTCGGCACCCGCGCGGGTCATCTCTCGCGCCTGATTGACATCAAAGACATAGGGCGTGGTCAGCAGGTTCAACGCATGGGCCTGGGCCACCACGTCGATTTCCTTGCTGAAGCTCATGCCCGTTTCTTCCAGGCTGAGCCGGAAAGTGCCGTCGATCAACCCGACTGTCGGGAAATTCTGGACGCCCGCGAAACCCATGTCGATGAGTTCACGCAGGAACCGGTCGGTCAAAAGGAAAGGATCGGTGCCGTTCACGCCGGCAATGACCGGCGTCTTTTCAACGATGGTGAGCACTTCCTTGCCCATGTCGAGCACGATTTCGTTCGCGTTGCCATACGCCAACAAGCCGCTCAGAGACCCCCGTCCCGCCATGCGGAACCGGCCGGAATTGTAAATGATGAGCAGATCCGCGCCGCCATCCTCGGCGCATTTCGCGGAAATCCCCGTGCCTGCCCCTGCGCCGACAATTGGGTTCTTATTGGCAATCTTTTCCCGAAACCGTTGCAGAATCTCTTCGCGTTTCCAGCGCATGGAACCTCCAAAAGGTAGAAATTAAAATCACCGCTTTATACGGTTGAACTCTTCAACAATGACATCACAGAAACGTTGATCGTTAATGTGAGCCGGGCACCGGATAATCTTCCGCTCCGGCCCCTGAATCACGATTTCTTCAAGGGTTTTAAACAGGGCCTCATCGGCCTCTGGATCATGGAAGGGGTTGCCGGGCTTATCGAGCTCCGAAACGCCACCCTCGGGGATCAGCAGCGTAAACGGACTATCGGGGTACGCATTGAGCTTGCCCGCGATCCAGTGCGCGAACTGCACATTCTCTTCGACAGTCGTGCGCATGAGCGTCACGCTGGAATTGTGAACGTGGAGCTTGCGATTGCGGAATTGCGCCGGAACCGTGTCGAGCGGCCCGAAATTGACCATATCCAGTGCGCCGAGCGACATGAGATAGGGCATTTTGCGCGCAAGCATGACATCGAAGCGGTCAGGTCCACATGCGAACACGCCACCAACAACCTCGTCAGCCACCTCGGTTGTCGTGATGTCGAGAACACCCTCGATCAACCCGCTAGCCGCCAGGCCCTCCATGGCCCGCCCGCCGACGCCTGTGGCATGGAATACCAGCGTGTCGAAGCCGCGCCCTTCAAGGACTTCCCGAACGGCTGTTACGCATGGCGTGGTAACACCGAACATGGTGACACCCAGCGCAGGACGGCTTTCGTCAGCGAAGTCCTTCAGGCGCGCCATGCCGGCAATGGCCCCCGCCGCGTTCCGGAAGACTTTCTTGGAAACACGGTTGAGCCCGGCCACGTCGACGATCGAAGGCATCATCGAAATATCGCTGGTGCCGATGTAGCTGCTGGTGTCGCCGCTAGCCACGGTCGAGACGAGCAGCTTGGGAAAGCCGATGGGGAGCCCGCGCATGCCCGTGGCAATCATCGAGCTGCCGCCCGTGCCACCGATGCCGATCACAGCCGAGCAGCGGCCGTTGACATGCGCGTCGATCATGAACTCGCGCAGCGCCTGGCCCATGGCAATGATCGCCGCGCCGCGGTCCGTATGTCCAAGGACATAGGCCGCGCCCTGCGGATGGAAACCCGCAACAACGGACCGATCAACATCACCCTTGCCGAGCGGAGGCTTGGCCGTGCCGACGTCGACAATGACGGCAGGAACGCCCTCCCCCTTGATCGCATTCGCCAGGAAGTTCGCTTCGTCGAACTTGGTATCTAACGTTGCAAAGACATATACTGGTGCAATTTCAGCCAACGTCCTGCCCCTCCCCCTCCTTATGGGTATATCGACCATCGTAGCACGAAGTGTGCCAAACAGGGCAAAGTGCGGAAAAAGCGTGGTTTCTTCGACCTCCCGCTACCTTTCCGTGTTACCTTTGGAAACGGTATGTCACCCTTTACAGGGATAGGTAACACGGCCCTCTGGACAGTTATTTCTAATAGAAATTAAGATGATTAAGGCATGTGGAAATATAATCTAAAATACACTTCGATGTTCATAATAACCGCACTACTGATTTAGTAATATTAATTAATATCTATTCTGAGAGAATCTTGGCGTATAGGGTCTTTCTACTTATACCCAACATCTCGGCAGCCTTGCTCTTATTGCCGTTAGCCTGCTCGATAGCGCGGTAGATATCCTGGGCTGTTACCTGCCGGGCACGCGCGGCCTGCACGCCCAGCGTGCGGTTTGGATTGTCCGAGACGAAATGTTCGCCGCGCAGCACCGGGCCGGCTTCCAGGATGGCGGCGCGAGCGATGACTTGACGCAGTTCCCGGACATTGCCGGGCCAGCTGTGGCGCGCCAATTCTTCTTCGAAAGCCTGGGTGATCGACAGGGCCGTCATGCCATGCTCGCTGGCGGTCTTCTGCAGGAACGCATTGGTGAGGATCGGAATATCCTCGGCACGCTCGCGGAGAGGCGGAATCCTGATCGTTACCGTGCTCAGGCGATAATAGAGGTCGGAGCGGAATTTGCCTTCCGCCACGAGGTCGCGGAGCGAACGGTTGGTGGCCGCGATGACCCTGACATTGATGGAGATGGGTTTGTCGGCGCCGACGCGGACCACCTCCCGCTGCTGGAGCACCCGAAGGAGCGCAACCTGCGCCGCCGGGCTCAGGTCGGCAATTTCGTCGAGCAACAAGGTGCCTCGATTGGCCAGCTCGAACTTGCCGATGCGGCGGCGGTCGGCGCCGGTGAACGCCCCGCGCTCATGGCCAAACAGCTCGCTTTCCAGGAGACCGGGGGGAATTGCGCCACAATTGAGCGTGATAAAGGGCTGCTGGGCCCGCAAGCTCAATTCGTGAATCAGGTTGGCGGTCAGTTCCTTGCCGACCCCCGTCTCGCCCTCGATGACGACATTGACATCATAGGGCGCGACACGGCCGATCACGGCCACCAATTGTTCGAACGCCGCCGATTGGCCGATCATCTCCCGGCTTTCCGGCATTTGGCGATCGGGATCGGACACGCGCAACGCCTTGCATCGCCGCACAAAGTTGGACGTTATCGCTTCGACCGGCAGTCGCTCGAACACCGAGCCGCCCGCGATCCCATCCACGTCGGCATGTTGGAACAGCGTCGCGAAATCCTCGATGTCGGTGAACGCTCCCCCGTAGGCCAGGCAGAGCGGACGAGGCGCGGTGCGCGCAATCCGGGAAACCATCCGGTTGATATGGGTGATCGATTCCTGGAGCCGGTCTCTGCGATTGCCGATCGCGAACTGGAGCGGCGTCAGGCCCGCGTTGATGACATAGGCGTCGACGCCAACCTTTTCGAACGCGCTGATATCCTCCTCGCTGAGCACGAAAGCGAAGGTCGCCATGCCTTCCTTCTGCGCCCTGGCGAGCAGGTCGACTTCGGCGGCAAGGCCGAGCCCCTCCTCCTCGAACGCCTCGCGCAGCAATCCATCGACAAAACCAACGGTGGGCCAATTGGTGATGCCATGGACCCCCATCCGCTTCAGTTCGGCGATCCGCTGGCCAATGTCGATCGTGGGGTCGCTGGCCATCACACCGGCAACGATGGGAAGCCCGCCTGCATTGGGCAGAATATGCTGCCTCAGCAGATCATCGGTCTGGCGGTTTGCGTTGCCGTAGGCGAGCAGGGACCCCAGCGATCCATGCCCGAGGCTGCGATAGAGCCCCGCATTCAGCGTCAGCAGCAGATCCGCGCCCGCATTGTGGACATATTGCGCAATCTGACCGCTGCCCGCAGAAACCGCGAGCACTGGTGAGCGGTTTTGCTGCGCATCGCGCAACAGCTTGCTCACAAGGCTGTGCATCCTCATCTCCCTGATTTGTTAACTTTGATCCCATCAATGTCATGGGGTTACAAAGGTGGCAACACATCTTTCACAAACGCCATCGGGCGGCTTTGCGATCGTCCGCGAAACCGGCGGCAGCACAGGGTTGGCATGATTCATGCTGGATGAGGAAAAAACGCCCACAAACACGATGAGCGACCAGAGGAAGCCATGACCAAGCCACGGAGAAAATTGCAAATGTGTGTCGTCAATCCTGTCTTTGTCGATGGGTTGTCACAACTCGTCGGATCGCAGATGGTCGTCATGCGGCGCTTGGGAATTAGCTGGAATACATGGACGAAAATCAGGTCCGGCCGCCCGGTTACTTTGTCGGTGGGCCAGCGCCTCCGTTCCCGGATCGTAAACAACCAGTCCGCGCACCAGATACTGAAGCGCGATTACAGCACGGCGGGCGAGGATTATGTCGAAGTGCTGGAGAATATCTTCCTGCTCCCCGAAACCGGCCATGAGCATCAGGGTCACGCCAACGAACGCAAGAATTCATAGTATTTCTCTGCAGGAGATGGAGCCGTAGCAGGAGCGAGCAAGAAATAGGCTACAGGTCCATCGAGAGATAGGCTGTCAGGAGCCGGCCCTCGATGACGTCGAAGGCGCCGGCGCCCTGCAGCTTGAAGCCCTTCTCGCTGGTGAGATTCGTCATCTTGACTCGCAACGTCGCGCCGCGGCCTGCAACCCGGAAACGATAGCGGCTGCCAAGGTCGACGAGGGTGCGGGCCGGGATGGAGACAAGGTTATCCCGCGTGGCCATGATCGCGCTGTTATAGGTCACCGCAAGGTCGAACGACAGCCCGGGCGTGATATGCGGACGCCAGTCCAGATTCCCCATCACTGTCTGCTTCGGCAAGCCGATGGGGCGGGGCCCGACACGGCCGAGCGTGACGCCTTCCCCAGTCACTTCGGGATCGAGCAGAACCGCCCCCGCCACAACGTTGAGGTTCGGGGTCACGGCGCCAGCCAATGACAGCTCAATACCGCGATTACGCACGTCGCCAAGCAAGGCGAAATGATCGAGGCGGTTAAGGTTATAATAGGGCTTGCGCAGTTCGAACGCGCCGGCCACCAGCCCCAAACCGGGGGTCAGCGCATAACGAAGGCCGATTTCGCTCTGCGTCGTCAGGATGGCCGGCAGCGGCTCATTGCGGTTCGCGGCATTGTCGGGCGCGACGCCGCTTTCCTCAAGGCCCTTGGTATGGCTGGCATAGACGGTGAGAGAGGAGCTCAGTTGCCCGATGAGCATGCCGTAATAGAGCCATGGCTGCGCCTGGGATGCGATGGGCGACAAGCCTGGCAATGCCACGGTCTTGCGATAATCTGATTTGGCGATGCCAACGTTCAGCGCCCCCACGCCCTCCCAACGGCCTTCATAGGCGACGCCCCCCGTCCATTGCTTCACACGGTCGCGCGATTGCGGTCCAAATGTGAAGGATGGTTTTGGCCTGTCGAATATGTCGTGGATGTGCACGGGCCCGTAGTCGATCGTCTGCGCGCCGCCATACACAGCATTGCGGCTGCGGCCGCGCAGACTGAGGTGGACAATGTGCTCACGCGGCCCCTCGACGCTGATCTTGCTGATCCGCAACTCCCCGCTTGTCGATCCAGTCTGCGTTGGCGGATCGGCGATGAGGAACCGGCGGGCGGATCCGTCGGGTTGCACGTCACGAAAAAGCTGCGCGTAATCGGAGTCATTATCGAGTTGCGACCTGAAAAGACCGAGACGAATGCGCCAGGATGACGTCGGCGTGACATCGCTCACCAGGCCATAGGCGACGCCGGTGCTTTCATATGTTGCCCACTCCGGCCCGTTATACTGGCGGGTGGGAACCGGCGGCGGCAAATACGGGCCCGCCGTTATGTAACGCGGCGCCCGCTGATCGTCACTGATCTTCGAGCGCGTCCAGAATGGCAAAAGCTCCACCGAGGGCGATGGCGCCCATCGTAGGGAAACGCCCTGAATACTGCGCGTATTGGACGTGCCGTCATCGGTTTCTTCCATGGCGTGAAAGACGCCCGCTCCCACGCTGAGGCGATCGCCGTCCAAAGGGATCACCCAGTCGGTTTCGACCGTCACCGTGCCGTAGGTGTTCAGGCTCACCAGTGCGGTGCCGGTCCTCGTCCCGCCGGGCTTGTAGAGCTTGTAATCCACGATGCCGGTGGGCGCCGGAAAGGGAATGCCGCTCGCGGAGAGACCGACCCGGATTGACGTCGATTCACGGACCCGGTTGGTCAGCCCGAACACCTGATCGAAATAGAGCCCGTCGATCTGGACATTGCCGGCGGTCACGGGCGAAAACCCACGGACATTGGATGTTGTATAGAGGCCCAGTGTTTCCTTGCCGCTGCTGAAGCCAAACGCATCCTTGGCTTGGCGGATCGCATTTTCGCTCCCGCGCGTCGGCACCGGCTCGCCGGACGCCTCGCCATCCTGCGGGGCGATTGAGGTTCTTGTGGTTTCTGGTGGCGGAACATCTTGCGCCATCGCCTGCGCTGGCAAAGCGGCCAAAAGGCCTGCCACTGAACGAAACCGCATATTCCTCTCCAATGACCCACTTCATCAGCACAGAGCGGGAGCGCCGTTGTTTCGACACAGTCCGCAGAGCATATCGCAGGCTATGGTTGCAGGCGGCTCCAACCAAATACTTTCTCAACAAAAGCTTAGGCATCAGGCGCTGGGGTTATGCGGGCACCGTCGGGCTCGCCCTGCCCAATCCAGACCAAGGTGCGGAGAGGGCCTTTGGCGCGATCATTGGACTAATCGCTGCCCCTGACCCTGTCCGATTTCCCCTCATTGGTCCTCGCGGATACAGAAGCCGCACGTTTCAGCGGTTTGATCATGGCTAGAGATGCCTCATCAAACGGCCGTGCTGCTGGATGGGCAAGATGAGCGGCTCCGCAACGCCTTGAACCAGTCTCGCGAGCAGCGTCGATGGTCTATCCCTCGCTGGCTGCTCGCAACAGTCCCTCCGCCAGGTGCCGATCTCCTGCTAACCCGCCATTCGGAGAGCGCGCATGGCAGGCAGACCATTCATACGGGTAGACTGTGACTTTACCGCCTATGGCCCCGCCCACTTAGAGCGATCACGCTACAAGGCATCCACTTGCGCGCAGTGGCGCGCGCTGACTTCCGAGCCGCCTTCATATTTCACCGTGTAGCTGGTGTCGTTCGGAATCTCGTAGATGTCCGTCATCGTTTCGATGGTGTCCTCGCGGCCCCATGCGGCGCCCCCGTCCGAACATGCAGAGGTCACGCGATATGTCGTCGCGCCGGTTTTCTCAATTTTCTTGAAGGTGCAGTTCTGGCTCATGCCAGTGGGTGTGACGAGCGCCATTATGTCGGCGCGCGATGCGCGATTGCAGGGTGTGCCCGCACGGACATAATGACCGAGTTTCAAAGGCAGCGACGCGGTTGCTCCGGGGGCCGTTTTCCCTTGCGTTGCGGCAGGGATTACGGTCGCCGCAGCCGTCTCCACGACAGCAGGTGCGACAGCGGCGGTCGTCGTCACCGTTTCATCAGGAACAGCCGCGTTTTCTTCTAACGCCTGCGTTTCGACGGTGTTTTCCGCTCCGTCTTCGACCCTCGCCGCCTTCTCACCGCAGGCGGTGGTTAATCCAGCCACAAGGACAACGGCCAAATGAAGTGGAATTGTTTTGCCCATGAATTCCTCCCTCCTTGAAGAACACCTGTCCCACGCCTCTATACATCGTTCATCCCATCGTGGCGACTCGATCTTGAACGCTACAATCCACGCGATGCGGAAGACTGAAGGTATGGGACGGAAATAATGTCAGCTATCCCGTATCCTGCTGCGTGTCCGGATCGGGCTCTACGCGGCGCTGATGCTGGCGACACCAAGCCGCGTTAAGCGTCTTGACCATTCGGTTACAATCCCTCGCGCACCGTTCGAGCGGCCTTCGCCCGCCAAGGTCTGTTCGGCGGCGAGGCTGCATGTGCGTGCCCGGCGTCCCGCTTCTTTAGTTTATTACCCTCCGGTCAGGCCGAGCCGTCATGCGAGACGGCGGCAATTCCCTATCCCGCCCGCCCCACCCCTAAACGGACGGGGCGGCCTTTGGAGCCGCGCCGGAAAGGGGCGTTCAGCCCGAAACGAAAGGGTTCGGTGCCGCAAGCTGCTAGAGACGAATGGGTTTTGATGATCGCGCCGTTAAACGACAGCAAAATGGCACGTCTGCAGGCAGGGGAACGTGGAACAGGCCCGCACGTTCTTCCGCGCAATAGCGAACACAGGCAATTTTGTATTTTTGTCTTTAGTTTTCAAATCTTTATGGGGGATCCCAAAGATTTGGAGCGGGTGAGGGGAATCGAACCCCCGTCGTCAGCTTGGGAAGCTGCTGCTCTACCATTGAGCTACACCCGCGTGCAGCCGCCGGACTAGCGGCGCAGCGCGGATCGGTCAATCAGGGATAAGGAAGCAAAATACTGGCGGCGGACGCGCAGCAGTCACCCCGATGGGTCTGCGAATGCGATCGTCATTCGCAGACCCCGGCGCAGCCAATCCCACGTCAGCGACGCCGATCCCAAAAGCAGGGCAGTTCCTATCGCTCGTGACAACGTTTCGGGGCGCCCCCGGTTCCGCCACAGTTCGCGGAAAACTGCCCTAATTGGTGTCGCGCGGCGACATCCCCAGAAATCATGGAAATGGCATCAAATTATTGATATACCACGATAAAAACGAAATGCTGCTATCGCGAAAACACCAAATCATAGGTGAAAAGTTTCCACCTACGCCGGCGAACCTACCTAAATGCCGCCTTCCACCACCGGAAACCCCGCCTCTTCCAGCGCCCCAGCCAGCGCGTCCGTGCAGGCGTCCAACTCCGTTTGGTCGATAGAGCGGATCACGAAGTTGGCACCCGTGCGCCCTTCGCGGAAGAACGGGTAACTGCCGATCTGGCACCCCTCGTGCGCCTTCTCGGCGGCTCCCAGCAGACCGGCGATCTCGCTCTCCGCCACCCAGCAGCCGATGGTGCGCGAAAGCAGAGGCGCGCCGCCTTCAAGCTGGCCGGTGAGCGCGGCCAACATCCCGGCGGTGATATGCGGCACCCCCGCCATGATGAACAGATTGCCGAGGCGGATGCCCGGCGCTCCCGAATATTCGTTGGGGATGAGGTCCGCACCCTCCGGCACCCGTGCCATCCGCAGGCGTGCCTCGGTCAGTCCGCCGCGCGTCGTGTAATAGCGCTCCAGAATCGCGCGCGCCTCCGGGTGGACAATGACCGGCACCCCCAGGGCAGCAGCGATTGCGTCCACCGTGATATCGTCATGCGTCGGCCCGATACCGCCGGTGGTAAACAGATAGTCGTAGCGCACGCGCAGTTCGTTCACCGCCTGGGCGATGGCCGCCATGTCGTCCGCCACCACCCGCACCTCGCGCAGGCGGATCCCCTGCACGTTAAGCCAGCTCGCGACCTGCGCCACATTCTTGTCCTGCGTGCGGCCGGAGAGAATCTCGTCCCCGATCACCACCAGACCTGCCGTCCAGACGCGCGCCGTCACGCGGATCGCTCCTGCGGGAAGCCCAGGCGTGGGGCCTGGTGATCCCGCCATCCCCTGCCGTGACCCGCCATCGTTCCAGACTCCCACGCGAAACGCATCAACCCTCTCGCCACTTGGACCCGTTGCGCCTATATCGCAAGCCATGACCACTTATCTGACGCCGACGGCCGAAACGGCCACGATCCGCACCTCCGCCATCAAGCTACACGGGCCGGAAGGGTTCGAGGGCATGCGCAAGGCCGGCCGCCTCGCCGCCGAGATACTGGATGCCCTGGTACCGCTGATCCGCCCCGGCCTGCAGACCTCCGAGATCGATGACCTGGTCCGGCGGATGACGCTGGAGGCTGGCGGCGTACCTGCCACGCTGGGCTACCACGGCTATCAATATAGCTGCTGCATCAGCCTCAACAACGTGATCTGCCACGGCATGCCCGGCGATCGGATACTGCGCGAGGGCGACATCCTCAACGTCGACGTCACCCCGCAACTCAACGGCTGGCACGGCGACACCAGCCGCATGTATCTGGTCGGCGATGTGCCCATCAAGGCACGGCGTCTCGTGGACATCACCTACGAATGTCTGATGCTGGGCATCGAGCAGGCGCGACCGGGCAACACGCTCGGCGACATCGGCTATGCCATCCAGACCCACGCCGAACGCCATCGCTATGGCGTGGTACGCGATTTCTGCGGACACGGCCTCGGCCTGGTGTTCCACGATGCGCCGGAAGTCATCCATGCCGGCCGGCCAGGCACGGGCCCAGAGCTACGCCCCGGCATGATCTTCACCATCGAGCCGATGATCAACTGCGGCAAGCCCGGCGTGAAGATGCTCGAGGACGGCTGGACGGCTGTGACGCGCGACCGCTCCCTCTCCGCGCAGTTCGAACATTCGATCGGCATCACCGAGACGGGCTGCGAGATCTTCACGCTCAGCCCCAAAGGCCTGCACCACCCGCCTTATTGAACGGCTCGGATGGATGCTGCGACTGCCTGTTTTTTAGGCAACGCCGGTGAAAAATGCCCGAAATCCGGGCAATATCGACAAGCTTCGGCAAAGCCGCCAATGCTGCGCTGGTGATTCGCAAGCCGGCGCGGTAGCGTCGGCCCATGCGCGGCCACGCAGGGATAAGGGGTGATCTTTCCCTCGCGAGGCGCCTGGGCTGGCATGCCGCGCGTCACGCGAAGCAATGAGGTGCGTTGGACATGAAGAAGGTCGAAGCGATCATCAAGCCGTTCAAGCTGGATGATGTGAAGGAAGCGCTGCACGAGGTCGGCGTCTCCGGGATTACCGTTACCGAGGCCAAGGGCTTCGGCCGGCAGAAGGGCCATACCGAGCTGTATCGCGGCGCGGAATATGTGGTCGATTTCCTGCCCAAGGTGAAGCTCGAAGTCGTGGTGGAGGATGGCATCGTCGACCGGGTGGTCGAGGCGATCTCCGGCGCCGCGCAAACCGGGCGAATCGGCGACGGCAAGATCTTCGTCATCCCCGTCGAGAAGGCCGTGCGTATCCGCACCGGCGAACTCGACGACGCCGCCATCTGATCACTCACCGGTCACATCCACAAAGGCACAAGGAAGGTATCGTCGCCATGGCCAACACGCCCAAAGACATTCTCGACATGATCAAGGAGAAGGAAATCGAGTGGGTTGACCTGCGCTTCACCGACCCCAAGGGCAAGTGGCAGCACCTGACCATGGTCTCCAGTCGCGTCGGCGAGGATGAGCTGGAGGAAGGCTTCATGTTCGACGGCAGCTCGATCGACGGCTGGAAGGCGATCAACGAATCCGACATGATCCTGAAGCCGGACCTCGACGCCGTCTATGTCGATCCGTTCAGCGCAACCCCGATGCTCATCGTGTGCTGCAACATCGTCGAGCCATCCACCGGTGAGTTGTACGGTCGCGACCCCCGCTCCACCGCGGTCCGCGCCGAGGCCTATGTGAAGGCGGCCGGCTTTGGCGATACCGTCTATGTCGGCCCGGAAGCCGAGTTTTTCATGTTCGACGATGTGCGCTTCAATAGCGATTACAACGAGAGCTTCTACAAAATCGACGACATTGAGCTGCCGACCAACACCGGCCGCGACTATGAGGGTGGCAACCTCGGCCACCGCCCGCGCGCCAAAGGCGGCTACTTCCCTGTTGCCCCCGTTGATCCGTGCACGGATATTCGCGCCGAGATGGTCTCGACCATGCTGGAAATGGGCCTCCCCTGCGACAAGCACCACCATGAGGTTGCCGCCGCGCAGCACGAGCTGGGCCTGACTTTCGGCACGCTGGTGCAGACGGCCGACCGCATGCAGGTCTACAAATATGTCGTGCAGATGGTCGCGCAGGCCTACGGCAAGACGGCGACCTTCATGCCCAAGCCGATCGCCCAGGACAACGGCTCCGGCATGCACACGCACTTCTCCATCTGGGAGAAGGGCAAGCCGCTGTTCGCCGGAAACGGCTATGCTGGCCTGTCGGACATGTGCCTCTATTTCATCGGCGGCGTCATCAAGCACGCCAAGGCATTGAACGCCTTCACCAACCCGACGACCAACAGCTACAAGCGACTGGTCCCGGGCTTCGAGGCGCCGGTTCTGCTCGCTTACTCGGCGCGCAACCGCTCGGCCTCCTGCCGCATCCCCTATGGCGCGGGCGCCAAGGCTAAGCGCGTGGAGTTCCGCTTCCCGGATGCGATGGCCAACCCCTATCTCTGCTACGCGGCGCTCCTGATGGCGGGTCTCGACGGCATCGAGAACAAAATCCACCCCGGCGAGGCGATGGACAAGAACCTCTACGATCTGCCGCCTGAGGAACTGGCCGAAGTGCCCACCGTCTGCGCGTCACTGCGCGAGGCGCTGAACAGCCTCGCCGCCGACCACGACTTCCTGCTCAAGGGCGACGTGTTCAGCAAGGATCAGATCGATGCTTACATCGAACTGAAGTGGCCGGAAGTCTATCGCTGGGAAATGGCGCCCAGCCCGGTCGAGTTCGACATGTATTATAGCGCCTGAGCCATCGGCGAAGCATGTTGGGAAGGGCCCCGGAGGACACAGCGCCTTCGGGGCCTTTCCCTTTTGGGGACCACCTCTGAGCCGCCCGTCCCGTCTGCGGCACGCGATCTTCCAGCATCGCCCGCGCCCCCAATATTGCGGTGGCCAACCCCACAATTTTCGGACAAACTCATCCTCATGCGGCGCGCGGGGCGAAAAATCGGGCCGGTTCGTCATTGCGGTTTCGCCCATCCGGCCTATGTACGAAGGGCCTAGAAATTCTTGCGGAGCGGACCGTGAAATACAGCTATCTCAAGCATTATATCGGCGGCCAGTGGGTCGACAGCGAGGGCGGCAAGCGCCACGAGGTTATCAACCCGGCAACCGAAGAAGCCTGCACCGAAGTCACGCTCGGCTCGAAGGCCGATGTCGACAAGGCGGTGAAGGCCGCTCGCGCCGCGTTCGATGCCAATTATGGTGCCTCCAAGGAAGACCGCGTCGCCATGCTCGGCCGCATCGTGGCCGAATATCAGAAGCGCATTCCGGACATCGCAGAGGCGATCAGCACCGAAATGGGCTGCCCCATCTCCACCTCCTCCACCGCGCAGGCCGGTTCCGGCCTCGGTCATCTCGGCGCCACTATCGAAGCGTTGAAGGGCTTTGAGGAAGAGGAATCGACCGGCAAGAACAAGGTCGTATTCGAGCCGATCGGCGTCGTCGCGCTCATCACGCCGTGGAACTGGCCGATGAACCAGATTGTCGCCAAGGTCGCCCCGGCCCTCGCCGCCGGCAACGCTGTCATTCTGAAGCCCTCCGAAGAGACGCCCGCCTCCGCCGCGATCTTCGCCGAGGTGCTGGACGCCGCTGGCGTGCCGGCCGGCCTGTTCAACCTTGTCCAGGGCGATGGCCCGACCGTCGGCCAGGCGCTCGCCGAGCATCCGGGCGTGGACATGGTCAGCTTCACCGGTTCGACCCGCGCCGGCATCATGGTCGCAAAGGCAGCGGCGGACACAGTCAAGCGCGTCCATCAGGAACTGGGCGGCAAGTCGCCCTTCATCGTGCTTCCCGGCACTCCTCTCGATCTCGCTCTGCCGGCCGGCGCCGGCGGCGTGCTGCTCAACAGCGGCCAGAGTTGCGTCGCCCCCACGCGCTGGCTGGTGCATGAGAGCCAGTATGACGAGGCGGTGGAGAAGCTCGCCGGCATCTTCGGCGAGAAGCCGGTGGGCGATCCGCTGACCGAAGGCGGTCATATCGGCCCCGTCGTCAACAAGAGCCAGTTCGACAAGATCGAGGGTCTCATCCAGAAGGGCATCGACGAAGGCGCGACCGTCGCCGTCGGCGGCCTCGGCAAGCCCGAAGGGCGGGACAAGGGCTATTATGTGAAGCCCACGGTCCTCGCCAACGTCACCAACGACATGACCCCCGCGCGCGAAGAGATCTTCGGTCCGGTCATCGTGGTCATCAAGTACAAGGATATCGACGAGGCGGTGCAGATCGCCAACGACACGCCCTATGGGCTCGGCGCCTACATCGCCGGAAACCCGGCTGAAGCCAGCAAGATCGTACCCAAGATCCGTGCCGGCAGCGTGTTCGTCAACTCCGGCGGGCTGGACTTCAATTCGCCCTTTGGCGGTTACAAGCAGTCGGGCAATGGCCGCGAGTTCGGCAAGTTCGGCCTCGAAGAGTTCATGGAGAAGAAGTCGGTCATCGGCGAACTCGCCTGATCCGCTTCCGCGCCAAATAATGAAAGGGCCCCGCAGCAATCCGGGGCCCTTTCTTCGTGGTGGACCGGGCGATGGATTGTCGTGTCACCGCGCCGCGATTTTTCCCGATTATCCAAACGGACGCCTTGCGCTCCTCCCTTCGCGGGATAAGGTCAAACCCGAGCAAGTATCCGCGGAGGATCGAATGAGCGAGGTCAAGGAAATGTTCAAAGCCAGCATCCTGCGCGCCCTCAACGATGCCGCGGATGGGCGTCCCGATCCAGAGGCGCCGCAGAGCTACGCAGTCGGCAATATCGAGAATGCCGCGATCGGCGTTTTCGAGAGCAACGACAGGCTGGCGCAGTGGATGCGCAGCCTCGATCTCGACCCCTACAAAGGCCCGGACGCGGTGCTGGGCCTCGGCCTGCTACTGACGCTCGACGTGAAGAATAATCGCCGGCCCGAGCCAATTATCGACGAGGATTTTGAGTGGCCGGAGGAGCACTGAGCTCGCTCTCCTAATCTGATTGACGAGCGCCCGGAGGGCCACAGCCCCCTCAATAATCCTTCGATACCCGAGCACTCACGCTCTGCCGCCCCACGGTCGAGACGCTGGAGAGCAGCGCCAGCCAGCGGGTGATCTGATATTCGACGCGGGTCGCGCTATAGCCCTGCCCGTCGGTAATCAGCTCCACATAGAGATTGCGGCCGATATTCTTGCCCGCGGCAATGGAGGTCTTTTGACCCGTCGTGGTATCGCCCGGCACGATCCGCAAGCGCGAGAGGCCGGTCGCCCGGCGCAGGGCATTGATCGGATCGAGTCCGCCGCCTCCGCCCTGGAAGGCCGCCACGGCGGAGGCGAGCTGGATCGCCTCGGGTGCCGAAAGATTGGCGATGGACGTGCCGAACAGCAGACGGGCCAGCAGCTCATCCTGCGGCATGGCAGGAATGCTGGAGAAGGCGATGATCGGCCGCAGGCTGGTGCCTGTCACGTTGATCGTCGCACTCAGGTCCTGCACCTCGGCGGTGGCACGAATGTCCAGGGTGGGGTTGACGGGCGCCTCGCCTCGGAAGGTCAACCGTCCTTCCTCGAGATCGAAGCGCTTGCCCGCGAAATCGTAGCTGCCGCGGATGAGATCGGCGGTCCCGCTGAATTGGGGGGCTGCGACGAGGCCGCCGATGGTCAGGTCGGCCGACCATTCGCTCTGCATGCCCAGCCCCTCGACCATCAGTCGGCTCGGTGCGCGCGCCTTGACGTCCAATCGCCAGGGCGCCGCGGCGCGCGTACGCTCGACTTCCTCGCCAGAGCGGTTGATTTCCACGAGCCTCAGTTGCGGAATTTCCGCCACGGCTGATGCCTTGCCGAGCACGAAGCGGCTGGTGGGCACGTCGAGGTTGCCAGAGATGACGCCACCATTGCCGGAGGAGCGGATGCGCAGCGGGCCGGTGACGGTCGCGCCGACATCGTCGCGATCCAACACCACGGCACGGTTAGCCTGGACGGCGATATCCATGCCGATGCCGCGCTCGAAGGAAATATCGAAGGCGGCGGTGCCGCTCACCGTCCCGTTGCCCGCCGTGCGGCCGGTCAGCTCACCAATCGTCAGCCGGGCCCCGTTGAACGAGCCGCGCGCCTTGATATCGGTGAGCGTCATGCCGGTGACGGGGCTCTGGATCCGCGCGCCCTGCGTCTCGACCGTACCAAGAATCTGCGGATCTGCGAGAGTACCGCCCGCGTTGGCACTAATCCGCACGTCGCCTCCCAATGAGATGATCTCGACATTGGTAAGGCGCCACAGCGTGTCCGCGTCGCCCGCATAGCGCAGTTGCGCGCGCAGCGGCGCGTGGATGATCCGGTCGCTCAGCGATCCCGCACCCAGCGGCGCGATCAGCGCCTGCCAGCGGCCGACCACGGTGCCGCCCTTGGCGACCAGCGCCCGTGCAGCAAGGCGCTGGCTATCCAGCACGGCGTTGACGCCGATGTCGATCGGCGCGGAACTGAGAGCGAGGCCGGAACGCGTCAGCCCCTTGATCCGCAAGTTCAGCTTGCCGGTGGGGACGCCGCCGCGCGGCTGATCGAAGGAGAAATCGCCATCGGCGGCTCCACCCAGCCCAAGGTCACTGTTGACGATATCCAGCAGCGCCAGCGGCATCGCCCGCACCGTGGCATCCACATGCGTCGCGCTTGATCCGAACATGCCGGCAAGCCGCAGGGCTCCTCCCTGCATCCGCAGTGTCGTCGGGGCGAGCCGCCAGCCCTCCGCCTCGCTGGTCAGCACCAATGGCCGGTCGAGTGCGATCGCACGCTCGTTAACCGATCCATGCATGTCCACGCGGATGCGCTGCGCGGCGATGGCCGCGCGCGCCTGCAAATCGAACAGCCGGCCGTTGCCGGTGTTCATCGAGACGGTAGCCGTACCCTCGCCGTTCATCAGGTCCACCGCGCCGGCAAATCGGCCGACCCGCAGGCCGCCAATACGCAGGCCCCGCCCCTGCGCGTCGCCCTTGATGGTGACGGCACCGGGGCGCAGCAGCACCTCGCCACGCACCGTGCCGCGATTCACGGTAATCTGTGGCGAGCCGGTAAAGTTGGCGCCGCCCAGATCGATATCCACCCCCAAGCGCTGAATGCCCTCAACCATCGACAGCGCGATTGTGCCCTCTGCCGGACCCGACAGCGCCAGTGCGCCTTGCAGCCCGCCCTCCACCGGCACCAGGTCGCCCTTCACCGTCACGTCGCTCACCCCAAGGCCCGCGATGGCGATGGTCGCATTGCCCTCGGCGGGGAGCAGGATCGATCCTTCACCCTTGAACGGCCCCAGCATCGAGTTGCCCTCCGCCGTGACGGCATAGCCCTGGGCGTCCGGCACGAGCAGCGCGCGCACATTTTTCAGCTGGAGAGCCGGCAGCGGGCTGGCAAGCACAAGCGCCACGCGCGGCCGATCCGGCTGGCCGGAGAGGGACAGGCGCAGCGGCCCGTAAGCGCGGTGTTGGCCGCCCCCTTCGAGCTGGAGTGAGCCCGCACTCAAGTCATAAAAGCCATTTCCTGCCAGCGTTAGCGCCGGCGCGCCGACCCGCAGGTTGCGCAGGGCTATGCGCTTCCCGGCCAACGCCAGGTCGCTGGTGATGGTCGGCAGCCCTTCACCGAGACCTTGCAGAAACCCATTGTCGAGCCGACGCATGGTCGCACGGCCCGAGCCCGTGAACGCCAGAGCGCCCCCCGTCGGTTTGACCAGCCGCAACACGGTGGCCAGATCGAGGCGGCCGAGGCCCTCCAATTCCAACCCGTTGAACCCGCCCCGAAAGGTCCCAGCAAAGCTCCCCAAGCCGGCATCGGCCTGCCCATCAAGCTGCCCGGCAAAGCCGCTCGCCCGGATCGCCGTGGGCGCCAGACGGAACTGCCCCGCCGCGCGCTGAATGCGGCCATCAACGACAAGGTTGCGCAGCCGTTCATCGATCTGCGGCACGCCCAGCACGAGCGTTTGCGCAGTTAGCCGGAAGGGGAAGCTGCCCTCCTGTCCGGTCAACCGCGCTTCGCCGGCAAGGCGCAGGTCCCGCACGCCCATCTTGCCCTGGCGCAGGTCGGGTGCGGTGAGCAGATAATCGAAGGCCGCGTTGCGGAACGGCCCCGCCAGCCGCGCCCGCAGCAGCACGGGACGGCCGGTGATACCCGCCGCGAGACGTCCCGGCTGAGCAACGGCCGCTTCCAACCGCAGCTCGTCGAAGCGATTGCGCGCCAGGTCTAGGCCTCCCGTCGCCTTGAACTGCACCGCTGGCAAAGCTGCCGACGCCGTGCCGCTGAGCAACCGGTTATCGAAGCGCAGGTCGGCATCGATCGCCATCTCACCGCTGCCCAAAGCCGCGAGCGGACCGATCAATGCGAGCGGGCCGCTTACATGATAGCGCCCCGCCTGCATGCGCAGCGCGAGCCGGGCTGCCCGCTGCCCGCCGCTCACCGCGACGAGGCCACCGCGCCAGTCGCGCCAGTCGCCATCACCCTTGATCGCCAGCGCGACGGGTTGATCGGTGCCGATGAGGCCGGTGACGATCCCCCCGCGCGGCCCCGCGACCAATAGGTCGAGATCGAAACGCTTGTCGTCCGGTCGGCTGTCGAGTTCGAGCCGGAGCGCGTCGGACGAGTCCAGCGCGGACGCCGAGAGCGCGATGACGGCGCGGCGCTTGCGGACGTCCGCATTGCCCACACCACGTACGACATGCGGCTCGCCAGCCACCGCCGCGCCCAGTGCCAACCGATCAATGCGCAACTCCGCGAGGCGGATATCAAAATCAGGCAGGATCGACTCGCGCGCCTCGCTCGGCACAAACTGCGGCAACCGTGCCAGTTCCGCCGCATGGATGTGGAGTCGATCGATATCCAGGCGATTGGAGAGCCAACCAAGCGGATACCAGCTCAGGTCCGCTCGATCGATGCGCGCGAACCGCCCCTTGGGATCGGCCAGTCGCACGTCGCGCAGCACCATGGACTTGAACACCCGCCCCTCGATCGACCCGACCGAGACGCGCAGCCCCGTCACCGGCTGCCAACCGGCGATCTGGCGGATGATGAAGCGATGCCCGGCATCGCTATCGATCCAACGCACGGCGGCCCAGCCCGCGATCAACAGGGTGAGCAGCAGCCCGAGCACGGCAAGGCCAATCCACCGGCGGACGCGGCGGCGCGGAGGCGGTCCGTCCGGCTGAACCACCTCGGCGGGCGGATCGGGCGGTGGTGCGGCGGCCATCAGAAGGCCTGCCCCAACGACACGTAGACGCCGATGCGGGAATCGCCCGGCTGCGGATTGATCGGCGTTCCGACATCGATCCGGATCGGCCCGAAGTTGCTATAGTACCGAAAGCCGATCCCAGCACCAACGCGCATCTCGCTCAGCGTCGGCAGCGAGTTGGAGGAGATCGTGCCGGCATCGACGAAAGGCACGATACCGAACTGGTTGAGGCTGCCGAAGCGGAAGCGTGCCTCCAGGGAGACCTCGCCCAGGCTGCGGCCGCCAACAGGGTCGTTATTGGCGTCGCGCGGACCAATCGCCTGATAGCTGTAGCCACGCACGGATCCACCACCGCCCGCATAGAAGCGCCGCGTCGGCGCGATGCGATCCGCCGATGCACCGACGATGGTGCCGACCCTCGCACGTCCGGCCAGCGTGAACCGCTCGCCCATCGGCACGTAGGCGCTGCCATCCATCTGCGCGCGGACGTAACCAAAGGCACCCCCTTGCAACGACAATTCGGGAGACAGTCGGCCGCCCAGGCGGAAGCCCTTGCGCGGATCGAGAAGATCATCGCTCCCGTCATAGGTAAGGCTGGCCGGCAACGCGGCAATGACGAAGGTGCGCCGGCGCTTGATCAGTGTCGCGCCGTACAGGTCCCGCTCGTCGCTGATCCGCAATTCGGTGCCAAGCGACCAAACCCAGCTCTTCTGGAAGATGAGGTTGGTCTGGCGCTCCAGGCTCGCCGCCACACCTGCGGTCAAAGCGCGAAAAGCCGGCTGATCGATATTGGCCGCGCCCACCTCAACATTGAGCACCCGGTCGCGTTTACCGAGGTTGTTGCGCCGCAAGATAGCGGTAAGGCTCTGCTCCTGCGTACCGAGCACGGCGCGCGCGGTCAGCGCGCCCTCGGGCGGGAAAAAGTTGCGATGCTGCCAGCTCCCCTCCACGCGGAAGCCTTCGCCGGTGCCATAGCCGATTTCGCCTGCAACGGTGCGCGGCGGTGCAGGCGCCATGTATATGGCGAGGTCTACCGTCTCCTCGTCCTGGCCCTTCTCGGGCGTGATCGTCACTTGCGAGACAAGGCCGGTCGCAATCAATGCGCTGTTGAGATCGGTAATATTGCTCTGCTTGTAGGGCTCGCCGGCCGAGAAACGGCTGATGACACCGACATGTCTGGCGCTGAACGGCGCCTCCGCATTGACGCGGATCTCCCCGAACCGCCTAAAACCACCCGTATCGACATTGAGGCTGAGAAGGGCTTCGCGCTGCTGATGACCCACGGTGAGCACTGGCTCGCGCACATCGGCGAAGGGATAACCGCCCTCCCCCAGACCTACGCGTAACTCCGCGGTGGCAGCCAGGATCGCGTCGGTGTCCGCCGGATCGCCCACGGAAACGGGGAACAGTGCCCGCAAATCCTGGCCGAGCGGGCTCTTCCCCTCCAGCCCATCGACGTCAACTTCGTCGAGCAGATAGCGCTGCCCGGGATTGGCGCCGAGAATGACAGCCACACGTGGGTCGCTGCCGGCGTCGGCACGCAGGCGCATGCGGGCGCGGCTGTCATAATAGCCTCGCGCACGCAGCAATTCATCGAGCAACTCGGTGTCGCTCTGCCCTCGCCGCCGTATCTGGGCGATATTGGCGCGGTCGTTCTCCGCCTGCTTGAGGGCGGAGAGCGCATCGAAACGCGTGAGCAACGTTTCGTCTGCCGCGCCGTTGAGGCCTTCCAGTTCGACCCGGTAGCGCAGCGGCGCGGCAGGATCTATGGTCGCAAGCGTATCGGCTTCGGCAGGCAGCGGCGTTTCGGACGCGGCGAGCGCCTGATCGTCCGGAACCGGACCGGGGGCGGTTTCCACCGGCGTCGCTACATCGGGCAACGCTGGCAGGGCCGCCAGTGGTTCAGAAGGGGTAGCGAGGTCTGGCCACTCGATCCCCAGACCGGGCAGATCATCAAGCGCGAGCGGATCATCGCTTGGTACCGCCGCCGCTGGCGGCGCCGCTCCTCCAACGTCGGGCTGGGCATGGCTCACCGCCGGCGTCACGGTAGCGGCGACAGCCATAACGAGCCGAGCCATCACAGCATTCCCGCCACCAACGAGAGACCAGCAGCGGATGGACCGTCGCAGCATAGAGTCTGTCTATGTGTTCATCGGCCGACTGCAAGCGTCTTTCGCGCTCAAACGGCGCAAATGCGCCAAGTCGATCCCGAAATCAGAGGCATAGCGGCCGATTAGCATCCAGACTGCGGCTTAAAAGGCACGCTCGAGCCGATCGAGCAGGGCACGTGCCGGGCTGAACTGCGCCGGGGAATGGCGGCGCGTCCGCGTGACCAGTTGCCGCTCCAGACGGGCGATGCGCTGGTAGATATCCGCGCTGTCGACGATCAACGCTGTCATGTCGGGACTGAATCGCTGCGCGATGGAAGCAGCTGTCGGCGCGGCTTCGCCGAGTTTAAACCGCTCGTCACTACGCGCCGCCTCGGTCAACTCACCATTGAGGATCGCGCGTTGGGCAAGCAGCCAGGCGATGACATGCATCAGCCGCGTCGTCACCTTGAGGGATTCGCCGGCGAAGACGACACGGTCCACCTCCCCAAGCGCTCTGCGCTGCTCCTCGCCCTGCCCGTCGAAGAAGGAGCGCGCTTCGTCCGCGAGCACCATTGCTTCCACGTAAAGCCCGTCGATCAGACGCCGATCGAAATGGCTCACCAAAGTCTTCGAGTCGCTCATGGCCGCGTGCTGCCACAGCCACGCAAGGCTGTCAGGTCGGTTAACCTCGAATCGGCGTGACGGCGACGCGCACCATCTCTTCAGGCAATGATGTCCGGTACGATACTGTTCTCCAACATCAGTATCTCATCGCGCAACCGCAGCTTACGCTTCTTCATGCGAGCTAGCTGCAGTTGGTCCGGCCGCGACACCTGGCCGAGCGCGGCGATCGCGCAATCCAGATCCCGGTGCTCGACGCGCAGAAGCTCAAGTCGCCGCTCGACTTCCTCCACCGATAACACCGATTCGCGCCCTCCTTGTCATGCCTGACTGCCGCTATCATCGCATCGCTACTCCTCGGCCGCAACGGCCCAGCGCGGCAAGAAAAAATCGTAGTAACTGCGCTTTGCATCAGAAGCGCGCAATAAGCGCACTCATCCGCGACATGATGGTTAACCCAGGCCCACGCCGACGCGGCCGGGGGGTCGTTTCGTCGCAACCGGGCAGGAAGGCACGAGACTCGGTCCGAGAAAGATGCTCTACTCCTTTCTCCATTTATGGAACGGCTAAGGAGGACATGATGGATTCAACCCATATTTCCGCACTTCACGCCAAGCATGCCGGGCTCGAAGCCCGCATCCGCAACGAAACGGCCCGCCCTGCGCCAGATGCCATGCTCGTTGCCAGTCTCAAGAAACAGAAGCTGCAAATCAAACAGACACTCGCCCAGCTCGGCGGCTGAGCAGTCACGCCCGGGGACACGCCAGCCCCGAAGGCAGCGTGTCCCATATCTGATAATCGATTGCCCCAATGGCCGAACCGGCCTGGGCGCACTCGCGCGTCCGCTGCAAGTGCTGCGCCGCCCGGCGCGGCGCAGGCGTATCAGTAGACGCGCTTTTTCGGCTCGATATAAGCGACTTCGTCGGTGAGCGTATAATCGTGCACCGGGCGATAATCGATTTTGACGTTGCCGCCCTTGCCGCCCCAGCCATCGAACCAGCTGATCGTGTGCTTCATCCAGTTCGCATCGTCGCGCTCGGGATAATCCTCGTGCATGTGCGCCCCGCGGCTTTCCTTGCGGTTACGCGCACACTGGATGGTACACATCGCCTGGCCGATCAGATTGTCCAGCTCCAGCGTTTCGACCAGATCGGTGTTCCAGATCATCGAGCGGTCGGTAATGCCGATGTCGCTCATGCCAGCGTAGATCTTGTCGAGTTGCTCGATGCCTTCCGCCATCAGCGCGTCGGTGCGGAACACGGCGGCGTGCGCCTGCATGCAGTGCTGCATGTCCAGCCGAATCTGGGCCGTCGGCGAGCCGCCCTTGGCGTGGCGGAAATGGTCGACGCGGCTGAGCGCCAGTTCTTCGGACCCGGCCGGGAGCGGCTTGTGCGGCGTGTTCGGCTTGACGATCTCCGCGATGCGCTTGCCGGTCGCCCGGCCGAACACCACGAGGTCGATCAGGCTGTTGGAGCCGAGCCGGTTGGCGCCGTGCACCGACACGCATGCCGCCTCGCCCACCGCGAACAGACCGGGCACCACTGCATCGGGGTTGCCGTCCCTCAGCGTCACCACCTCGCCATGATAGTTGGTGGGGATGCCGCCCATATTATAGTGAACGGTTGGCACAACCGGCAGCGGCTGGCGGGTCAGGTCGACCCCAGCAAAGATCTTGCCCGTCTCAGTGATACCGGGCAACCGCTCGTGCAGCACCTTGGGGTCGATATGATCGAGGTGCAGGTAGATGTGATCCTTGTTCTTGCCGACGCCCCGGCCCTCGCGGATCTCCATCGCCATCGAGCGCGAGACGACGTCGCGGCTGGCGAGGTCCTTGGCGGAAGGGGCATAGCGCTCCATGAAGCGCTCGCCCTCGCTGTTGGTCAGGTAACCGCCTTCGCCCCGCGCACCCTCGGTAATGAGGACGCCGGCGCCGTAGATCCCGGTCGGGTGGAACTGGACGAACTCCAGGTCCTGCAACGGCAGACCGGCCCGCAGCACCATGCCGCCACCGTCACCGGTGCAGCTGTGCGCGCTGGTCGCGGAGAAATAGGTACGACCATAGCCGCCGGTTGCCAGCACCACGGCATGCGCGCGGAAGCGGTGAATCGAGCCATCCTCCAGGCACAGCGCGATGACGCCACGGCACTCGCCATTCTCCATGATGAGGTCGAGCGCGAAATACTCAATGAAGAAGTCCGCGTCATACTTCAGGCTCTGCTGGTAGAGCGTGTGCAACATGGCGTGGCCGGTACGGTCGGCGGCCGCGCAGGTGCGCTGAGCGGGCGGGCCTTCGCCCATATTCTGCATCATGCCGCCGAACGGGCGCTGGTAGATCTTGCCCTCGTCGGTGCGGCTGAACGGCACGCCGGCATGCTCCAGCTCATAGACAGCGGCGGGCGCTTCCCGACAGAGATATTCGATGGCGTCCTGGTCACCCAACCAGTCCGATCCCTTGACGGTATCGTACATGTGCCAGGTCCAGTGATCCGGCCCCATATTGCCGAGCGACGCGGCAATGCCGCCCTGGGCTGCAACGGTGTGGCTGCGGGTGGGGAACAACTTGGTGATGCAAGCCGTCTTCAGACCGCTCTCGGCGATACCCATGGTCGCGCGCAGGCCGGAACCGCCCGCCCCCACCACCACCGCGTCATAGCTGTGGTCGATGATCTTGTAGGCGGCGGTGGAAGAACTGTCCGACATCAGAGCGAGCCTCCGGCGAATGCGATTTTGGCGATCGAGAACAGACAGAGCGCCGCGGCGCCGATCGCATAGAAATTGACGACGATGAGCGTGGCGAACTTGAGGCCGTCATCATGCACATAGTCCTCCACCAGCACCTGCAAGCCGAGGCGCACATGGTAAAAGACGCTGACGATCATCAGCATCAGCGGCACAGCCACGATTCCCTGGCTCATCCATCCGCTGACCGCCGCATGGTCATAGGCCGGGAGCATCGCGAGGCTTGCGACCAGCCACGTCACCAGCAGCGCATTGCCGATGGCGGTAACGCGCTGCGCGATCCAGTGATGGGTACCGCTCTTTGCCGACCCCAGGCCGCGAACCCGGCCCACATCCGTTCCAGTGCCCATCAGCTGGCCCTCCCAAAGCACAACCAGATCCACAAGGCGGCCGTGGCCAGCGGCGCGGCAACCACAATCAGTTGCGCCCAGCGGCGGTTGGTCCGCAGTTCATAGCCGGCGCCCATATCCAGCACGAGATGGCGCAGCCCCGAGAACATATGCTCGAAGAACGCCCAAGTCAGACCGATCAGCACGATGCGCGCAAGCACATTGGCAATCAGGCCCGTCACATCGCCTGCATCGGCCGCCCACACATAATAGAGGAAGCTTTCATAGGCCGCCGGGCCGCTTGCAATCGCCCACAGCCACCATGTCAACAGCATACCGCCAACGATAGCGAGGCCATCGCCCGTCGCGCGGTGGAGGATGGAGACCAGCATGTGTGCCCCCCATCGCCAGATAGTGAGATGCGGAGAAAGCGGTCTTGGAGCGGATTTCGCCATAGTGGGCCATCCTGTTCATGAAAGGTTGCGGCCCCTTTAGCGCAAAGCGGCTGCACTGCAAACGCTCCGGCGCATCCTATCCATCGCCGCCTCTGTCAACGCGCTGCTAACGATAACCCCCAGTTAACGATCTGACAGTATGCCCACGGCTTGAGAGAGAACATAAGGGCCGACGCCGAGGACTGTTGCACAATGAACGAGACGACCAGCGACACGATTTCCATGGTTGATCGCCTTCGCGAATTCGATCCCTCGGGAACACTGCCGAGCATGGCCGCGCGCATCAAGGCGACGCTCGGGGAGCGTATCGACGAGCTGGGGGATGTCGCGTTCGACGGCTATATGGCGAGCGCCAGCAAGCTGCCCCACAGCACCGCCGAAATCGAAACGATCCGCCAAAACGCCCGGGATTTCTACCGCGAGTTGCTCGGCAATCTGGCCGGCGAACGCTGGGGCGAACAGGCGCGTGGCTTCCTCAAGAGCGTCATCGCCGCCGGCCTCTCGATGCGCGCGCAAATTCACGCACTTAACAGCGTGGTGGACAAGGTGAGCGATATCATCACGGAGATCGTAAACGATCCCGAAGAGCGCGCCGAACTGATGGGCGCGATGCGCTATATCTCGCTCGTCCAGGTGGAGTTGTGCTGCGCGGCCTACGCCGACTCGATTCGGGAGAAGGATCGGCAGGAGCGCGATCTCCAGCGCGAGCAGTTTTCCGACCTGCTGACCAACCAGATCGACCGTGCAGCCGATCTCGGCGATCGGCTGCGCGATCAGGCGCGCGAAGCCTCCAGCGCGACACGCGGCATGCTCGACAAGGCGTCGGAAGTCGCCGCGGCCGCCGAGCAGTCCGCCATTGCCATGCGCGAGGCGGCGCACACCGCCTCCGGCCTCATCCGCGCCATCGAGGAGGCGCGCACAGAGGTCGACCAGGCGGCCGAAGTGGCACTCAAGGCCTCGCACCAGGCCGGCGAGGCGGTGGAAATGTCCAGCGCGCTTTCCGAACACGCCCAGTCGATCGAATCGATCCTCGGACTCATCCGCGACATCGCCGGCCAGACCAACCTGCTCGCGCTCAACGCCACAATTGAGGCGGCGCGCGCAGGCGATGCCGGCCGGGGTTTCGCTGTCGTCGCACAGGAAGTGAAGTCACTGGCCAGTCAAACAGCCCGAGCCACTGACGACATCGCCCAGAAGATCGCGGCGATCCAGAACGCCACGCGTCAATCGGTCGAGACCAACGAGCGCATCCGCGCGACAGTGCAGGACGTACAGACCATGGGCATGCGCATCCGCGCCGCCATGGACGCACAATCCCAAACCGTGACGATGATTACCGCCGCCGTCGACGAAACCGCGCTGGCGGCGGACTCCATGTCCTCCAACATCTCCGCCATCCGGCAGGATACCGAGATTGTCGCATCCGAGATCGACGAGCTGGAGAGTGGCTTCAACGAGGTGCGCAATCATCTGGGGGTGCTGCGTGACCGCTCGACGAATTTCGTGAGGTCCGTCGCCGGCGCAGAGCCCCAGCGCGCCGTCGGCTAGGACCGGAAACTGGCGCTGTTTCGCTGTCGCCAACGCCGCCAAATCGGATAAAGGAACGGGCATGGTACAGCCTCGCTCCTCCCGCATAATGCCCGCCGCCACCGCTTGGCAGATGACCGTGCCCTGCACGCGCGCTCGCGCCGAACAGGTACAGGAACAGGCGGACGACCTGTTCGGCACCTGGCCGGTTCCGCCTGCGATCATCGCCAGCGAAATCGAACTCGATGACCCGAGCCGCTGGCAGATCGATGTCATCTTCGAGGGGGAGCCGAGCCACCTGCAGATCGAGGCAATTCTTGCCCTTCTCCCTGCCAGCGCACGAACGGCGATGGTCCTCGCCCCGGTACCCGAAACCGATTGGGTTACGCAGAGCCAGGCGGGGCTGGAGCCGATCACGGCCGGCCCCTTCCATGTCCGCCACGATGCCGCCGAACCCATGCACGCCGGCCTTACCAACTTTCTCATTCCCGCGAGCCGCGCCTTCGGCACCGGCCAGCACGAGACCACGCGCGGCTGCCTGGAGACCTTGGCGCGACTGGCGGCGGATGGTCATCGCTTCGGCAACATCGCGGATATCGGCACAGGCACCGGTTTGCTCGCCTTTGCCGCCCGTTCGCTTTGGCCGCGCGCGCATATCCTCGCCTCGGATATCGACCCGGTCGCGGTGGATGTCTCGGCGGAGAATGCCGCACGCAATGGCATCCCGCTCGGCGGGGGCGTCGGCGAAGTCCAGCTCGTCGCGGCCCCCGGGGTCGACCATCCGTTGATCCAGGGCATCGCGCCCTATGATCTCGTCATCGCCAATATCCTCGCGGGACCGCTGATCGAACTGGCGCCCGGCCTTGCCGCCCAGGTGGCTGAGGGCGGATCGCTGGTCCTCGCGGGGCTGCTCACCGAGCAAGCCGAGCGCGTCATCGCTGCCTATCGACGCCAGGGAATGCGACTCGCCGCGCGCGTCGACAATGGCGAGTGGCCAACCCTGCATCTGCGCAAGCGTCGCCGCTTCGGCTGGCGCCGCCCGAACCGCTGGCGCGCCGAGGACATTGGCGAAGCGCCGGGCTACGGTAGTTGGTGAAACGGTTGCACGATCGTGTGCCGTCGCGGGGTCAAGCGCCCCGAGTTGCTTCGCGCTGCTGCGCATAAGCCTGGGTCCCGCGTGTGAACAGCCGCTCGTCCGGGAGCAGCGCCTCAGGCCGGAGGTCGTCCAACGCCTCCAGCGCCGCATAGACCGGCGCGAAATCGACGGCCACCGTCGCCTCAAGCAACGCCTCGAACGAGGGAATGACGAAATAGCTCTGCTGGTAGTCGTCGATCCGGTAATGCGTGCGCATCACCCGCATGAGATCGAAGGCAATGCGGTTGGGGCTGGGATCGTCCAGCGCGAAGAGGCTCTCGCCGTGACTGGAGACGATCCCCGCACCGAACAGCCGCAGGCCGCCCGCTTCCTCGATCAGGCCGAACTCAACCGTGTACCAGTACAGCCGCGCCAGCCGATGTAGCGCGCCGAAGCGCAGGCTGCGCAGCCCGCCCTCCCCGTAAGCCTGCATATAATCGGCATAGGCCGGATCAGCGAGCAGCGGCACATGGCCGAACACATCATGGAAGACGTCCGGCTCCTCTAGATAATCGAGTTGGTCCGGCCGCCGGATGAAGCGCCCGGCGACGAAGCGCCGGTGGGCGAGGTGGTCGAAGAACACCGAATCCGGCACCAGTCCCGGCACCGCCACGACGCGCCAGCCAGTCAGCGCCTCCAACCGCTCTGACAGCGCGCCAAAATCGGGGATGCCTGGCCGCGACAGCCGCAACACGTCGAGCCCGCGCAGAAAGGCGGCACAGGCACGATCGGGAAGCTGTGCGCTCTGGCGCGCAAACAACCGGTCCCACGTCGCATGGTCCTCGACCGTATACGCGTCCCAATCCTGTGGAATCGTCCAGTCCGACGCAGCGCCGGGGGGCGGGGTTTTATAGACGTGACGCGCATTCATGGGAGGGTCGCCCTCCTCTCCGATCACCTGCGGCATCTGGCTGGCGGACGAAAGACACATCCGCATAGCAATCATTCTCGCCGCCAGGCCGTTTGGCCTGAACCCATGATATGGGAAGCGAGAGGGCAGCGGCAAGCGGTGTCATTTGCCCTGCCGCAGCGGCGTTCCCGCTTTACTTTACTTTGCTTCCTTCACGATCTCCGCCCAAGCGGCCTCGTCGATCACCTCGATACCGAGTTCCGCAGCCTTCTTGAGCTTGGAGCCGGCGCCCGGCCCGGCCACCACCAGGTCTGTCGCCGCGCTGACCGATCCCGCCGCGCGCGCGCCCAGCGCCTCGGCTTGCGCCTTGGCCTCGTCGCGGCTCATCGTCTCCAGTTTGCCAGTGAACACGATGGTCTTGCCGGAGACGGCGCTGGCCTTGACCGCCACCACATAAGGCAGCGGTGCCACCTCACCCAGCAGATCATCCCAAATGCGCTGGTTATGGTCCTCGTGGAAGAAATCACCCAGCGCTTCGACCACCACGCCGCCGACCCCGTCGATCGCGAGCAACCGCGCTGCCGCCGCCTCATCGCCAGCATGGGCCGCCTCCGCCGTCTCGCGCAGCGCCGGCAGCGTGACGAACGCCTTGAGCAGATCGCGCGCCGTCACCGCGCCGACATGGCGGATGCCAAGGCCGAACAACAGTCGCGCCGCATCCGGCGCCCGGCGCGCCTCGATGGCGGCGAGCAGATTGTCGACTGACTTGTCCTTCCATCCCTCGCGTTTCAGCAGTTCCTCGCGATGCCGCTTGAGGCGGAAAATGTCGGCCGGGCCATGGTCCAGCCAACCAAGGGCGAAGAACTCGCGGATCGTCTTGTCGCCCAGTCCCTCGATATCCAGCGCCGCGCGGCTGACGAAATGGCGCAGCCGCTCAATGCGTTGCGCCGGGCAAATGAGGCCGGCGGTGCAGCGCACATCCACCTCGCCTTCCTCGGCGACCGCCTCGCTGCCGCACTCCGGGCAGTGATCAGGAAAGACATAAGGCGCTCTTGCTTCTTCGGGGGTGAGATTATCGACCACCTGCGGGATGACGTCGCCGGCGCGCTGTACCACCACCCGGTCGCCCGGTCGCACGCCCAGACGCGCAATCTCGTCGCGATTGTGCAGCGTCACGTTGGAGACGACCACGCCGCCCACCGTCACCGGCTTCAGGCGGCCGACCGGCGTCAGCTTGCCGGTGCGGCCGACCTGGATGTCAATCGCCTCCAGCGTCGTCTCGGCCTGCTCGGCGGGGAATTTATGTGCGATCGCCCAGCGCGGTGCCTTGGCGACGAAGCCGAGCCGCTCCTGCCAATCCAGTCGATCAACCTTATAGACCACGCCGTCGATATCGTAGGGCAGGTCCGCCCGCTGTGCTTCGATATCACGATACTGCGCGAGCATCGCCGCGCTGTCGCGGCACAGCACCAGCCGGGGCGAGACCGGGATGCCCCAGCGCACCATCGCCTGCATCACGCCATATTGCGTCTCCGCCGGCAGACCGCCCCCGCTCACCACGCCCCACCCATGAGCAAGGAAGCGCAGCGGCCGGCTCGCGGTGACGCTGGCGTCCTTCTGGCGCAGCGACCCCGCCGCTGCGTTACGCGGATTGGCGAACTGGCGCACGCTCTCAGGGTCGAACGCCTCGCCGCGCCCCTGCGCCGCCGCCTCGGCTTCCGCCATCAGCCGGGCGTTGAGCGCGAGGAAGGCCGCCTTCTCCATATAGACCTCGCCACGCGCCTCAAACACATCGGGCGCGTCGCCGGGCAGGGTCTGCGGAATGTCCGGGATGAAGCGGACATTGGCGGTGACGTCCTCCCCCACCTCGCCATCGCCGCGCGTCGCCGCACGCACCAGTTGGCCCTTCTCGTAACGGAGCGAGAGCGACAGTCCGTCGATCTTGTCCTCGGCGGTCATCGCCACCACCGCATCTTCCGGCAACGCCAGATAGCGCCGAACCCGCGCGACAAACTCCTCTACCTCCTCGGGCGCGAAGGCATTATCGAGGCTCATCATCCGCTTCTCGTGGCGGATCTTGGCCAGCGCCGACGCGGCGACCGAAGCCCCCACCTGCCGGTTGGGACTGTCCGCGCGGATCAGATGCGGGAACGCCGCCTCCAGCGCATTGTTCTCGCGTATCAGTGCATCATAGGCCGCATCGCTGATCTCCGGCGAATCCTCGGCATGGTAGAGCCGGTTATGCTTGGCGATCTCCTTGGCAAGCCGCATCAGGCGATTGGCGGCCTCGGCTTCTGTCATCTGGTCCATGTCTCAATCAATCCAAGCACGCCGAAGCATAGAAATAACACGAGCCCCAGAACAAGAAACAAGCCCGCAGCTTTCAAGGCAGATTGGCCTTTACGCTTTTCCGCAATGATGAATGGAATACCCAAGAGCAACCCGCAGAACAGACTGCCCACGAAAAGCGAGGACCATGTCAGTGCCATTACACGGACATGCCTGCTGCCATCACACCCCCTCCAGCAGCCGGTCGGCCTGCGCGCGCGCCTCGTCGGTGATGGCGGCGCCGGAGAGCATCCGGGCGATTTCCTCACGCCGCTCCGCCTCATTCAGCGGATGGACGCCGGTGCGGGTGATCGTGCCTTCCGACGATTTGGCGATGAGCAGATGCCCCTGCCCGCGCGCGGCGACCTGTGGGCTGTGCGTCACCACGATCACCTGCGCATCGCCGGCCAGCCGCGCCAGCCGCTCGCCGATGGCGCCGGCGACCGCGCCGCCCACCCCCCGGTCGATCTCGTCGAAGATCATCGTGCCCGCGCTGCCCTGCGCCGCAAGCGCCACCTTCAGCGCGAGGATGAAGCGCGACAGCTCGCCGCCGCTGGCGATGCGGGTGAGCGGCGCAAACGGTGCGCCCGGATTGGTCGAAATCATGAACTCAACCCGGTCGTGCCCATTTGCGCGCCATTGCCCTTCCGGCAGTGGCTCGACATCGGTGCGGAAGCGCGCGGCATCCAGCTTGAGCGGTACCAGTTCGCCGGCCATCGCCACATCGAGACGCCCCGCTGCCACCTGCCGCGCCGCACTCAGAGCCTGCGCCGCCGCCTCATAAGCTCCCCGCGCCTGCTTCGCCGCTGCTTCGAGTTCGGCCAGCCCCGCCTCGCCTGCGTCGATGCGGGCAAGTTGCGCGCTCATCTCTGCGGCGAGCGCGGCGAGATCGTCCGCCGCGACCTGATGCTTGCGGGCGAGCGCGCGCAAATCAAACAAGCGCGTCTCGATCGCGTCCAGCCGCGCGGGATCGACGGTCAGCGCCTCGCTCGCCCGTTCCAGCAAATCTTCGGCATCCGCCGCCTCGATCACCGCCCGGTCGAACGCCGCCAGCGCGCCCGCCAGCAGTTCATGCTCGGGCGCGATCCGGTCCAGCCGCCGTGCTGCTTGCCGCAGCCGTGCCAACGCTCCGTCCGATCCGCCGAGCAGATCGTCCAGAGCTGCCAGATCCTCGGTCAACCGTGCGCCCTTCTGCATGGTGGCGCGCTCCCCGGCGAGCGCCTCCTCCTCTCCCGGCTCGGGCGCGAAGGCGGTCAACTCCGCCACCGCATGGGCGAGATAGTCGCGCTCGCGCGCCGCGCTCTCGAGCGCCGTTCGCGCCGCTTCAAGCTGCGCTTCTGCCTCCTGCCACGCGGCATGGGCCGCGCGCACCGCGCCGCTGTCCAGCCCCCCAAAGGCATCGAGCAAGTCCATGTGGCCGCGCGGATTGAGCAGCCCGCGCTCGTCATGCTGCCCGTGAATTTCGACCAGATAGGCACCCACGTCGCGCAGCAGCGCGGCTGAGCACGGTTGATCGTTGATGAAGGCTCGGCTGCCCCCATCCGCCCGCAGCGTGCGGCGAATGAGCAGCGGTTCGCCCGGCTCCTGCGCGATCTCGTTCTCGGCCAGCAGTAGCGCCAGCGGCGATCCGGCGGCGGGCGCCTCGAAGCTCGCCGTAACGCTCGCCTGCGCCTCGCCGGCACGGACCAGCGCGCTGTCCGCCCGCATACCGAGCGCCAGCCCCAATGCGTCGAGTAGGATAGATTTGCCCGCGCCGGTTTCGCCGGTCAGCACGGTCAGCCCGCTCTCGAAGGCAAGATCCAGCGCTTCGATGAGCACGATGTTGCGGATGGCGAGGCCGGTGAGCATGGTCAGGCGAGACCTAGAGCATTTTCATGTCCGGCGGAACCGCCTGACGACTCGCAACGATATGGCCGCTCAGGCGCCGGCGCCATGCTCCTGAATCAGCCGATAAGCGCGCTGATACCATTTCGAGCCGGGATAGTTCTGGCCGAGCACGGCCGCCGCACGCTTGGCTTCCTCAGGTATGCCCAGCGCCAGATAGGATTCGACCAGCCGCTCCAGCGCCTCGGGCGCGTGGCTCGTCGTCTGATAATCGTCCACCACCTTGCGGAATCGCAGAGTCGCTGCGATCCACTCTCGGCGACGCTGGTAGAAGCGACCGACCTCCATCTCCTTGCCCGCCAGATGATCGTTGACCAGGTCCATCTTCAGGCGCGCGTCGGCCGCATAGCGAGACTCGGGATAGCGCCGGATCAATTCGCTGAGCGAAGCCTGGGCCTGCAGCGTGATCTTCTGGTCGCGTGTTACGTCGCTGATCTGCTCATAATAGCAGAGGGCGATCAGATAATAAGCGTAAGGCGCGTCGCGGTTGCCCGGGTGGATCGAGAGAAAGCGCTGCGCCGACTGGATCGACTTGGTGTAGTCGCGCGCACCATAATAGCTGAAGGCACTCATCAGCTGCGCGCGGCGTGCCCACGGCGAATAGGGATGCTGGCGCTCCACCTCGTCGAACAGGATCGCCGCTTCGCGGAATTGCCCTCGGTCAAGCCGCTGCTTGCCTGCCATGTAAAGCGTGCTGACGTCGCGCGCTACATATTGCGTATCGGCGCTGTTCCGGTTCTTCGCGCAACCCGCGACCAGAAGCATAGGGAGGATACCAGCGACCAGAAAGGCGGCGCGACGCGTCGAAGAAGCCATCATGCGCAGCCTCTTAGCCGAGCGATCAAAGGTCGCCAAGCAATTGATGCGGCATGAGGTCGCCCAACGGTCCCAAGGTTCGCCATGGCCGAATGGATGCGCCCGTCGGTTGAACGGCGCCTGAACAACCCGGAGAAGGCGATGCCGCTGCCGTCACGAAAGGGGGAAGAGACGGCAGCGGCACGGCGGGAGCATGGCTTGACGCGTGGAACGCGAATGCGGCTCTCCTTTTATTTCCCTTGCGACCCTCGTTTCGAACCCTCGTGGCCCAGCAGGCCGTCTTGCCCGATACAGGTGGATCGGTGCCCCCTCGGACTCATACGTCGGCCAAGGTGGGAGTTGCCGCCGTGCAAGCCCGCAAGGGCACCGATCCGCGAAGTCGTCAAACGGCTGGATAGTCGTTCACGAAGCTCCGCATCCGCGCGGACCCCAGCGGCGTTAGCGCCACGGTCCGTCGATCTCCGTTTTGGCTGGCGACCCTGACCAGCCCCGCATCGACCAGCTTGTCGATCATCAAATTCGTCTCGACGCGGCCCAGCATATTGGCCACCGCCAGTGTCGTGTCATGCACCGGCTTCGCTTGCAGTTCGCCCACCAGCAGGCTGAGCATCAGATCCATCGCGCTGTCCATCATGACGGTGGAAAGGAAGAGCTCGCCGCGCAGACGCCCCAGCGCATGAAGCTTCGTCGCCTTCGCCGCGAGAGCGTCATCGGGGCCCATATCGTCGCTATCCGTCGCCGGTTGCTGCATGAGCGATGAAGCCGCACGGCCGCACCGGGTCGAACTCGACATGTCTAAAAACCTCAAATCTCGGATGACAACGGCGCTTCCGCCTGGATATCACGCCACCCGCTTCCGCTGCCGCGCTTTGTTAGCCGCAGCCAGCCGATAGTCCCCCGGCTCACCCCGGGCATGTCCCGTAACTGATGGACAGGCCATTTGCCGCACAGCCTGTCGGCCAAGGTCTTGTTGGCCGGGACGGGTGGGCCAGTACGCCATGATCGTGATCTATTGCCATGCTCCGCGTGGGTTCTGGAGCATGGCGGCACGATCCGGGCGCACTGGCCCGCGAAGCTCATCAGATATCCGGGTAGTCACTGATGTAGCTTCGCATCCGCGCGGACCCGAGGGGCGTTAGCCCGACTGTTCGCCTGTCCGGGTTTGCCCCGGTTACGGCGATCAGTCCCGCATGGATGAGAGACTCGACGATGCTTTCGGCTTCTTCACCGTCGAGAAGATTGGTCAGGGCCAGATTGGCCTGTGTCAGCAAGATCGCAGCCTGGTCCGCCAGCAGCAGCGAGAGCATGATGCTCATCGCGCCATCGGCCATGACACCGCTGCGGAAATGGCCGTCGCGCCGCCTGGCGAGAGCCAGAAGCCGACGCGCCTTGGCTTCCAGCCCGGCATCGGTCCGGTCTGAAACGGCATCGATCATATCGACGCTCGCGACAGGCGAGCCGTCTCCTGCTCCAAACGTCACGCTCGAGATCCCGGGAACACGTGAAACATGATGGCCTAACCTGCCAGCGCCGCAAAGCGCTATGCGGCTCTGGAGAGGCCGTGGTTTGTCTCCGTTGACCCTGGTGTCACGTCTCGCAAATGACTGACATGGCTGCGACCCCTACTGGCCCCGGGGCCTTTCAGGCCCTCTGAAGCACGCTGTTTTATTTAGCGCGCTAATTATGCGCCGGTCCAACAATTCAAGTCAATAGATGACATGAGGGCGGCGCTGCAGAATTGCAGCGCCGTCCCAAATTTGGACACCGCCCTCAACGGGGCGAAAAGCCCTTAGTCTTGCGTGATGAAGCTCGGCAGGCCGGCGTCGCCACCGTCGTCATCATCGCCGCCCGAGCGTTCGCGGCGCGGGCCACGATCACGGCGTGGACCACGGTCGCCACGTCCGCCACGGTCGCGATCACGACCGCCGCGATCACCCCGGTCGCCACGCGGCTCGCGGGGCGGACGGGTATCCTCCAGTTCCTCGCCGGTCTCCTGGTCAACCACGCGCATGGAGAGGCGCACCTTGCCGCGCGGATCGATCTCCAGCACCTTGACCTTGACCTCCTGCCCTTCGGACAGGACGTCGGCGACCTTCTCGACCCGCTCGTTGCGGATTTCGGAGACGTGGACGAGACCGTCCTTGCCGCCCATGAAGTTCACGAACGCGCCGAAGTCGACGAGGTTGACCACCTTGCCGGTGTAGATCTTGCCGACTTCCGCTTCCTCGACAATGCCGAGGATCCAGGCCTTGGCCGCTTCAATCTGGCTGAGGTCGGAAGAGCTGATCTTGATGACGCCCTCGTCGTCGATGTCGACCTTGGCACCGGTCTCCGCGACGATCTCGCGGATCACCTTGCCGCCCGTGCCGATGACGTCGCGGATCTTGCTCTTGTCGATCTGGATCGTCTCGATACGCGGCGCGTGCGCCGACAGCTCGGAGCGGACTTCGCCCAGCGCCTTGGTCATCTCGCTCAGGATGTGGGCTCGGCCCTCATGAGCCTGCGCCAGCGCCTGCTTCATGATCGCCTCGGTGATGCCGGCCACCTTGATGTCCATCTGCAGCGAGGTGATGCCCTCGCTCGTACCGGCCACCTTGAAATCCATGTCGCCGAGATGGTCCTCGTCGCCGAGGATGTCGGAGAGCACGGTGAACTCGTCACCCTCGAGGATCAGGCCCATGGCGATACCGCTGACCGGGCGCTTGATCGGCACGCCGGCGTCCATCAGGCTGAGGCAGCCACCGCACACAGTCGCCATCGACGAGGAGCCGTTGGACTCGGTGATGTCCGAGAGCACGCGGATCGTGTACGGAAAGTCCTCCTTGGAGGGCAGCACCGGGTGCAGCGCGCGCCAGGCGAGCTTGCCATGACCGATCTCGCGACGGCCCGGCGCACCGAACCGACCCACTTCGCCGACCGAGTAGGGCGGGAAGTTGTAGTGCAGCATGAAGCGCTCGTAGGAGAGGCCGTTCAGCCCGTCGATCATCTGCTCGGCGTCCTTGGTGCCGAGCGTGGTCGTGCAGATCGCCTGCGTCTCGCCGCGAGTAAACAGCGCCGAACCATGGGTACGCGGCAGGAAGCCGACCATGCTCTCGATCGGACGGATCTGCGTGGTCGTGCGGCCGTCGATACGCTGACCGTCCTTGAGGATGGCGGTGCGGACGATCTCGGCTTCCAGCTTCTTGGTAAGCTTGATGGCGGTCATCAGCGTCTGGCCCTCGGCCTCCGCATAGTTCGCCTTCACCTTGTCGCGGGCCGCGTTGAGCGCGTTGGAGCGCGCCGACTTGTCGGTCAGCTTGTAAGCAGCGGCAATATCCTTGCCGATCAGCTTCTTGATCTCCGCCTTCATCGCGGCGGTGTTGTCGGAGAGGTCGATCTCCCACGGATCCTTGGCGGCCTTCTCGGCCAGCTTGATGATCGCGTCGATGACCTTGCGGCTCTCCTTGTGCGCGAACATGACGGCGCCGAGCATGACATCCTCGGACAGTTCCTTGGCCTCGGATTCGACCATCATCACGGCCGTGTCGGTGGCGGCGACGACGAGGTCCAGCTCGCCCGCCTTGACTTCCTCAAGGCTCGGATTGAGCTGATACTCGCCATCCTTGTAGCCGACGCGTGCCGCGCCGATCGGGCCCATGAAAGGCACGCCGGAAATGGTCAGCGCTGCCGAAGCCGCGATCATCGCAACGATATCCGGCTCGGTCTCGCCATCGAACGACATGACCTGCGCGATCACGTTGATCTCGTTGTAGAAACCTTCCGGGAACAGCGGACGGACCGGACGGTCGATGAGGCGCGAGGTCAGCGTCTCCTTCTCCGTCGCACCGCGCTCACGCTTGAAGAACCCGCCCGGGATGCGCCCGGCCGACGAGAATTTTTCCTGGTAGTGGACGGTGAGCGGGAAGAAATCCTGCCCTTCCTTCACGGTCTTGGCGGCCGTAACCGCGCAAAGCACCACCGTTTCGCCATAGGTCGCGAGCACCGCGCCGTCGGCCTGCCGGGCAACGCGGCCCGTTTCGAGCTTGAGGGTTTTTCCGCCCCACTCGATTTCGACTGTCTTCACATTGAACATCTGATTTCCTTCCACCCACAGCGCCCTATTGCGCGGCGGGGCTTCTGCAGGGCTGTCCGGCCCTGTGCGGTTCGGGGCGTCGGTTTGGCCCCTGATTGACGCCCCCGCCGGATTGCGGGCTTGTCTTCCGATAGAGCGCCCGTCGATTACGGGCGCGCCATACGGAAACGGCCCGCCGAAGCGGGCCGGATGGTCGCGTTACTTGCGAATGCCGAGCTTCGCGATGAGTGCGGTATAGCGGCCCGCATCCTTCTTCTTGAGATAATCCAGCAGCGAACGGCGCTTGTTGACCAGCATCAGCAGGCCACGGCGGCTGTGATTATCCTTATGGTGGCCCTTGAAGTGCTCGGTCAGGTTGGAAATGCGCTCCGTAAGGATCGCAACCTGCACTTCCGGCGAACCCGTGTCGCCCTCATGCTGGGCGTTGTCCTTGATCAGTTCCTGCTTGCGCTCGGCCGTAATCGACATCGTCCATTCCTTTCGTCGTTAGAGATTGAAACCCCGCACGACCCGGACAAGGTCATCGGAAACCTCCACCAGCGCCACCGGGATTTCGCCCTCCGTCGCCAGCATCAGCCCCTGCATGCGAGGGTCTCCCGCGAGCGTCCGGCCCTGTCTCAGCGCCATGGCCTGTTCGGGAGTGACGGGCAGAGCCGGGATGTCGTCCAGCCCCGCCGTCAATGGCAGCATATGCTGCTCAATGGCGCGCGCCTTAGCAGCATCGTTCAGAATGTCCAGTGAAATCGCCTGTTCCAGCCCGAACGGACCAGCCTTGGTGCGGCGCAGCATCGTGACGCAACCGACCGTGCCGAGGGCCAGCGCGATGTCCCGTGCCAGGCTGCGAATGTAGGTTCCCTTGGAGACATAGGCGGAGAGCGTGACGCTTTCCAGGGCACCCTCCGGACCGTCCATCCCGCGCAACGCCAACGCGTGGATCGTCACCGCACGCGCCGTCATTGCCACTTCCTCCCCGGCCCGTGCCCGGTCATAGGCGCGTTGGCCGTCGATCAGGATCGCGCTGTAGGCGGGCGGCGTCTGCTCGATGGGGCCGGTGAAGCGCGGTAGAACCGCAGTTACCTGTGCGGCGTTCGGCCGCGTAGCGGACGTCGCGATCACCGCACCCTCAAGGTCCAGCGTGTCGGTCTGGGCGCCGAAGCCGATGGTGAAATCGTAGACCTTATCGCTGTCAAGCATTCGCCCGGAGAGTTTGGTCGCCTCCCCTACAGCCACCGGCAGGACGCCGGAGGCCAGCGGATCGAGCGTGCCGCCATGGCCCACCTTGGCCTTGGGCAGCCCCGCCTCGCGTAACGCGCGCTTCACCGCGCTCACCGCCTGGGTCGAACCGATACCGACGGGCTTGTCGAGGATCAACCAACCGTGGAGCGGCGCGGGGGTCAGGTCGGGAGCGGTCATGGCAGCCCCATAGCCGCCCCGGCCTGCCCTGTCAGTCCCCGCCTGTCAGGACTTTGCGCTCGCTTTCGCCTTCGTCCGCTTGGCCGGCGGTCCCGCGACCCGCTCGAACGATTGCAGCGGATAGCGCTGACCACGGATGATGACGGTGCTCCAGCGATCGAGCGAACCGAGCGACCCGGTGTCGAAACCGATGGTCTGCACGAACGGCAGATCGACCGAGGGTGCGAACAGCCTCGCGCGATACCAGCGGCGGGCGCTGTCCTGGACGTAGATGGTCTGGTCTCCCTCCGCCACCCAATCCCGCACGCCATGCTGATTGGCAAACGGAATGGACGCGGCGGGTTGTGTCGCGGCGGGTAGCGACTTGGCTACCAAGGCCGGCGATACGACGAGAGAAAGAGCCAGAAGCGGCTCGAGAGCGAACTTGCGTTTCATGACCTCTGCCTTTCCTGTCTGGTCACACCCTGAATCTGGGGGCGTCCGCAGTAACAGCAAGGGCCTGCTGCACTTTGTCAGGGGATGCGACAATTTGTTACAGTGTCGGCACCATGCTTTCCGGCACAAGAGCGAGGAAATGAACGGGCTTCGCGACCGACTCCTGACGCCGCTGCGCACCGGCACACTCCTGCTGACGCCGCTCGGCGAGCCGCACCGTTCAACCCTGCGCGCGGCCTGCGCCGCAGATTCCGCCATCTGGCCGATCTACGCGACCAGCTACGCACCGCCACAATTCGATGCCAGCTTCGACGCGCTGCTCGCCAACCCCGGCCGTCTGCCCTTCGCGGTTTTCGATGACGATGCGCCGGTCGGCATGACCGCCTATCTGCGCCTGGATCCCGGCGCGCAAACGCTGGAGATTGGCAACAGCTACCTTGCGCCCAACGCGCGCGGTACCGGCTCAACACAGCCATGAAACGGCTGATGGTGGCGCATGCCTTTGCCTGCGGCTTGCGGCGCATCGAATTCCGCATTGATACACGCAACGCGCGCAGTCAGGCGGCCGTCCGCAAGCTCGGCGCGGTGTACGAGGGCACGCTGCGCGCCGAGCGCATCACCTGGACCGGCCATGTCCGCGACACCGCCCTGTTCGCCTTGCTGCGGGAAGATTGGGAAGCGGCGGCTTCCCCGTCACCTGTTATCCCCTGAACGGCATCCACGTCGGATCGACAATATCGTGCTCCCGCGAAGGTGGCAGGAACCCAGATCGTCCGAGCGGCCTCCGCTCTCGCCCTGCCTACACAGACAGGCCGGTGAACGATCTCCGGCGCAGCTTGATGGTAAAAATAGCCGCCCCCATCCATGTCATGCATAGTCGAAACGATCGAAAGCCGCTCCCTGTGCACAGGGCCTGCTTCGTTCGCTGCCCATCCAGTCGCCCCCCCGGTCAGACCAGCCTATTTCTTCTTGGGCGGGGGCCCGCTGCTCACCAGCGACTTGAGCGGATAGCGCGTGCCTCCAACGACGACGACGCCGAACTTGTCGAGCCTGTCGACGCCTTTGGTCTCGAAACCGATATTCGTCGCAAAGGACAGATCCGGTGCTGGCGTGGCCAGCGTCGCCAGATACCATTTGCGCTGTGCGTCCTGAATGTAGAGCTTGTCGTCACCGACCGCCTGCCAATCGCGCACACCGCTGCGATTGGCGAAGGGGATGGAGGTCTCGCCGTTCGCCGTCGCGGCTTCCTCCGCTGCGACCGCCTGCTCTGCCGCCTGAAGGCCGCCGCTGGCGATGAAAGCGGTTGTCGCAAGCATCGTGGCAAGCGCGAAACGGTTGAACTGACTCACAGCCGATCTCCTTTCCCGACCATGCCCCCTAACAAGCGCCGGCTGAAGCAGCCATGAACCGGGCACGCGTGGCGTTCCATTGACCGCCCTACCAGCACGTTCAATCTTCTGACTCGTCGAGATCCTGCGCGACATGGGGCGATCGCAGCAGCGAATCGATATGGCTGCCCTCCTCGAAACTCCCGTCGCCCAGAAACTTGAGCCGGGCCGCATATTTGAGCTTCACCCGCTTCGCGACCTCGCGCTGGAAGTAGGCGGTGTTGGTGCGCAGCGCTTTGAGCACCGCTTCCTCGTCCCGTCCGAGCAGCGGCTTGATGAATACCGTGGCGTGACGCAGATCCGGCGACATGCGCACCTCCGTCACGCTCACGACATGACTGGTAAGCACATCGTCATGCACGTCGCCGCGCTGGAGGATATCCGCCAGCACATGGCGCACCTGCTCCCCCACGCGCAGCAGGCGGACGGACGGTTCGCCACCGGCGATCGCATGTTTGGCCATCAACGCGTCTCCATTGCCTCGATGATCCGCTCCAGCGAGCGGAGGTTGCGGGCGGTACCCATGCAACCGAGATGTTTCTCCAGAAACGGCGCCGTCACTTTGGAGCGACCGGCCCCGTCCACGAAATCAATATGGACGTGCGCCGTGCCCGGCGCAAAGCGCTCCGGCCCCTTATGGGCTGCGCGCAGTGCCGAAAACGCCGCCTCGGCAAGTGGTCCGGCGAGGAAATGGATGTGCACCATCCTGTCCTCGCTCCCGCCCCGGAACGGACTCTCGGCGACCGCCGCCTTGAGCTCCTGGACCGTACGCACCGCCGCAAAGGTGCGGAAGCCGAACCGCGCCTTGACGCACGCGCCGATCTCCTGCGCCAGCGCGCAATCAGCCGCCTTCGCATGGTCGAAGATCACGTTGCCGCTAGCCGTGACGGTCGACACATTCTGAAGCCCGCACTGCTCCAGCGCGCCCTTGAGATCGGCCATGCCGACCCGGTTGCCGCCGACATTGACGCTCGATAGCAGGGCCACGTAGCGCGGCATCCGTCCGGCCTTACCGACCGGGGCGGAGACGCGCCCGTCCCCGCGTCACAGCACCCGCGCCCGCTCCTCGACCTCGAAGAGCTCCAGCGTATCGCCGACCTTGATGTCGTTCGTATCCTCCAGCACCGCGCCGCACTCCATGCCGGCGCGCACCTCGGACACGTCGTCCTTGAAGCGACGAAGGGAGGCGACAACGGTCCTCGAGACGATGACGTCGTTGCGCGTGAGGCGAGCGTTGATCCCCTTGCGGATAACGCCATCCTGCACCAGCAGACCCGCCGCCTTGTCCTTCTTGCCGGCCGGGAAAACCTGCAGGATCTCGGCGCGGCCGATGATCGTTTCGATCCGCTCCGGCGCAAGCTGGCCGGCCATCTCGTTGCGCACTTCCTCGATGAGATCGTAGATCACGTCATAATAGCGCAGCGAGATTTTCTCGCGCTCGGCCAGCGTCCGGGCCTTGCTGTTGGGGCGTACGTTGAAGCCGATCAGCGGCGCGCCGGAGGCCGCCGCGAGCGTCACGTCGCTCTCGGTGATCGCACCCACGCCCGAATGCAGCACCCGCACCTTGATCTCGTCGGTGGAGATACGGTTGAGTGATCCGATGATCGCCTCGACGGTGCCCTGCACGTCGCCCTTCACTACCACCGGATACTCGATCACGCTGGTGTTGAGAGCGGAGAACATATGCTCGAAGCTGGTCGGTGCCGCCGTGGTGCGCTTGCGCGTCGCCAGTTCCTGGCGATAGGCTGCGACCTCGCGCGCACGCGCCTCGTTCTCGACGACGCTGAGCTGGTCGCCCGCCATCGGCACGCCGGAGAGGCCGAGCACCTCGACCGGAACCGAGGGGCCGGCTTCCTTCACGTTCTGGCCCTTGTCGTTGACCATCGCGCGCACCTTGCCGCTATGCTCGCCGACGACGAAGATATCGCCAACCTTGAGCGTACCGCGGCCGACCAGAATGGTCGCCACCGGGCCACGTCCCTTGTCGAGTTGCGCCTCGATCACCGTGCCTTCGGCCGGGCGATCCGGGTTAGCGCGCAGTTCGAGCAATTCGGCCTGGAGCATGATCTTGTCGATAAGGTCGTCGAGACCGGTCTTCTTGAGCGCGGAGACTTCCACGTCCTGCGTCTCGCCACCCATCGCCTCGACGATCACTTCATGCTCCAGCAGGCGCTCACGCACGCGCTGGGGGTTGGCTTCCGGCTTGTCGACCTTGTTGATCGCCACGATCATCGGCACGCCAGCCGCCTTGGTGTGGTTGATCGCCTCGATCGTCTGCGGCATCAGCCCGTCGTCTGCCGCCACCACCAGGATGACGATGTCGGTGACGTTGGCGCCGCGTGCGCGCATCTCCGTAAATGCCTCGTGACCGGGCGTATCGAGGAAGGTGAGCGTATCGCCGCCCTTGGTCTTCACCTGATAGGCGCCGATATGCTGGGTGATGCCGCCGGCCTCGCCCGCCTGCACGTTGGCGCCGCGGAGCGCGTCGAGCAGGCTGGTCTTGCCATGGTCGACGTGGCCCATGATGGTGACCACCGGCGGACGCGGCTTGAGTGACTCGGGGCTATCCACATCAGCGGAGCTGTCGATCTCGACGTCGCTGTCGGACACGCGCTGGATGCGGTGGCCGAATTCCTCGACGAGCAGCTCGGCCGTATCCTGGTCGATGGTCTGGTTGACGGTCACCGCCATGCCCAGCTTGAACAGCGCTTTCACCAGGTCGGCGCCCTTCTCGGCCATGCGGTTGGCGAGTTCCTGCACGGTGATGCCCTCGGGCACCACCACGTCGCGGACCTGCTTCTCGCGCGGCTGCGACGAGCCGCCCATATGCGCGCGGCGTTCCTTCTCACGAGCGCGGCGCAGCGCGGCAAGGCTGCGGGCCCGGGCGCTATCGTCATCGGCCAGCGCACGGTTGACGGTGAGCTTGCCGGACTGGCGGCGATCGTCCCCACCTGCGCCGCGCTTCTGCCGCTCAGGCTGCTTCGGCTCGGGCCGCTTGGGCGCGGCCACCGGGGTGAAGCGGCGCGGAGCTGGCGTCGGCGTCGGCGTCGGCGCGGCCTCGCTCGTCGGCTCCGCCTGGGCGGCCGGCGTCTCTGCGGCGGTAGGCTGCTGCTCCTGCGGCGGCGCGGCCTTGGGCTCGGCCGCCTTGTCCTGGCGAGCACGCTCGGCCTCTTCCTCGGCCCGGCGATTTTCCTCGGCCCGGCGCTTTTCTTCCTCGCTGGCGGCGAGCCGCTCGGCCTCTTCGCGGCGGCGCGCTTCTTCCTGAAGCGCCATGCGGGCTTCCTCTGCCTCACGCAGCAGCTTCGCCTGCATTTCCTGCCGGCTCATCAGATTGTCCGTGGCGGACTGGCGGCGCGCGGCCGGAGCCGGGGCCGCTGGTGCAGCGGGGCGCTGCGGCGCGGAAGGAGGAGGCGGCGGCGTTGCGGCCACGGGCTCCGGCGCGCGCGCGGTCTCGGCCTCACCGGGTTTGCCGATGATGCGACGGCGCTTCACCTCGACCACGACCGTGTTCTTGCGGCCGTGGCTGAAGCTCTGCTGCACTTGGCCAGCCTCGACCGTCCGCTTCAATCCCAGCGGCTTGCGGCCCAAGGTCGGCTTGTCATCCCTATTGTCACTCATCGACGCGATCTAACCCTTCATCTTCCGTCAGGCCGGGCTTGGAGCCCGTCCCGATCATTCGTCCTTGCGCCACCGCCGATGGGCCGTCCCCCAAGGGGTCGCGGTCAGCCGAACCGGAGTTCGGCGCCGCGTTAGCGCATCCCAGATAGCTTTGCCAGCGGCCGAGCAGAGCGGCGAGGCGATCCGCGGCGGCCGCGTCCGTCACAGCGACGTGGACGACATTGTGCCTGCCTAATGCCACAGATAGGGCATCGCGGTCCACCGGCAAGCGCTGCCCGCCAAAAGACTCACCTTCACGCTCCTCGCCGACCCGCCAGGCCTGATCGAGTTTGCGCTGGCCATCCTCGCGGGCATCACGCGCATGGAGGAGCAGATGCACCTGCCCACGCCGTGCCGCCGTCTCAATCTTGTCGAAACCGCTAATCAGGTTGGAGGCGCGCGCCTCCAACCCCAGCCGCGCCAACAGGTCGTCGCGCAGCGCGGTCTCAATTCGCTCCGGCAGATCGGCCGGCACGTGCAGCGCCTCGCCCTTGAACGCGCGGGCGAGCGCGCCCTTCATGCGCCCCTTGGCGATCGCTTGCTCAAGTTCGGCGCGGGGGACGCCAATCCATGCGCCCCGCCCGGGGGCCTTGGCGCGCACGTCCGGCAACAACGTGCCGTCGGGCGCGATCGCCAGCCGGATCAGATGCGCCGGATCGGCCCGTTCGCCTGTGAGAATACAACGTCGCTCGCTCATGCCCGTGCCTCCGGGCGGGTAGAACCCGCCTGCACGCGCGCAACAGCACGACCGCGCCCGCTTCCGGACGCGCCCCGTCGCTCACTTTGCGAGGAATGGCGCCTCAGCGCCTCATTGCGAGGAGACCGCAGCATTGGCGTCCTCCCCTTGCGGCACCGGGTGGCCCGATAACAACCGACCGGCGACGCCCCAGTCATCCGGAGACACCTCCTGGATGACCACGAATACCTGTTCGGGCCGCTTGCCCAGACGATCGACGAGCGACTGCGTGACGTCAGCGACGAGCGCCGCTTTCTGGTCCCGGCTGACGCCTTCGAGCAGCTCGATCTTCACATAAGGCATCAGGCGCCCCCAACTTCATCGGCGCTTTCCGAAGCAGCGCCCTGATCCTGATCCACGCCCTGATCCTCATCCTCGAACCAGTGCGCGCGGGCAGCCATGATGATCTCGTTGCCCATTTCCTCGGAGAGGCCATAAGCCGCGAGCACGCCGCCCTTGTCCTCCGGCGCATCCCGGCGGCGGCGCGGGTCGGCGCGCTTGCGGGCAACCAGTTCGTCGGTGGCGAGGTCGGCGAGGTCGTCGAGCGTCTTGATGCCGGCCTTGCCCAGCGTCACCAGCATCGCTTCGGTGAGGTGCGGCATTTCGGCCAGTGCATCATCCACGCCGAGCGCGCGGCGCTCCTCGCGTGCCGCCGCCTCGCGCCGCTCCAGCGCTTCCTGCGCACGGCTCTGCAATTCCTCTGCCAGTTCGTCGTCGAAGCCCTCGATGCTCGCCAGCTCGTCGATCGCCACATAGGCGACCTCCTCCAGCTCGGTGAAGCCCTCGGCCACCAGCAACTGGGAGAGCGTCTCGTCCACGTCCAGCTCGTTCTGGAACAACTCGGAGCGCTGGACGAACTCCCGCTGGCGCTTCTCGCTCGCGTCGGCCTCGGTCATGATATCGATGGCCTTGCCGGTGAGCTGGCTCGCCAGGCGCACGTTCTGGCCGCGCCGACCGATGGCAAGGCTGAGCTGGTCGTCGGGCACCACCACCTCGATACGCTCCTCGTCCTCGTCGATGACGACGCGGCTGACGGTGGCGGGCTGGAGCGCGTTGACGACGAAGGTCGCTGTGTCCTCGCTCCACGGGATAATGTCGATCTTTTCGCCCTGCATCTCCTGCACGACGGCCTGCACGCGGCTGCCCTTCATGCCGACGCAGGCGCCGACCGGGTCGATCGAGCTATCGTGGCTGATGACGCCGATCTTGGCGCGGCTGCCCGGATCGCGCGCGGCGGCCTTGATCTCGATGATGCCGTCGTAAATCTCCGGCACTTCCTGCGCGAACAGCCGCTTCATGAAGTCCGGATGGGCGCGGGAAAGGAAAATCTGCGGCCCGCGATTCTCGCGGCGCACATTGAGGATGAGCGCGCGGACGCGATCACCGACGCGGACGACTTCGCGCGGGATCTGCTGGTCGCGGCGGATCACGCCCTCGGCACGACCAAGGTTGACGACGACATGGCCAAACTCGACCGACTTGACGACGCCGGTGATGATCTCGCCGGCGCGGTCCTTGAACTCGCCATATTGCCGCTCGCGCTCGGCATCGCGCACCTTCTGGAAGATGACCTGCTTGGCCGACTGGGCGTCGATACGCCCCAGATCCACCGGTGGCAGCGGATCGACGATGAAGTCGCCGACCACCGAACCGGGCTGCAGCTTCTGCGCCGCCTTGAGGTCCACCTGCTTGAAATAGTCCTCGACCACCTCGACTACCTCGACGACGCGCCACAGGCGCAAGTCGCCGGTCTCTGGATCGAGCTTGGCGCGGATGTCATTCTCGGCCCCATAGCGAGAGCGCGCGGAGCGCTGGATCGCGTCCTCCATCGCCTCGATGACGATTGCCTTGTCGATCATCTTCTCGGCAGCAACCGAGTTGGCAATGGCGATAAGCTCAGCCTTGTTGGCGGAGATGGCGTTGGCCATGGGGTTAGTCTTCCTGTTCCTGGGTGACGATCTCGTCCGCGCCCTCGGTGGAAAGCGGGACAGTAGCAGAAATGAGCGCGTCCGTCAGCACGAGCTTGGCGCTCTGGATGTTCGAAAAGGGCGTGGCGATGCGGCCGGACTTGGGGTCGTCGAGCTGCACGGTGTCACCTGCGACGCCCGCCAGCACGGCTTTCACCTGCTTGCGGCCTTCCACTTGCTCGATGAACTGGACGCGTGCCTCATGGCCGTTCCAATCAGCATAATCCTTGAGACGGGTGAGCGGCCGGTCGATGCCCGGTGAACTGACTTCCAGCCGGTAGGCACCCTCGATCGGGTCGCGCCCCTCGGCCTCCAGCGCATCGAGTCGGTCGGAAACACGGCGCGACAGCGCGGCGCAATCGTCGATGGTGAGCTGGCGGGTATCCGGACGCTCCGCCATGATCTGGAGCGTGCGCTCGTCGTCGCGTCCGAACAGCAGGACGCGCACGACATCGAAGCCGAGCACTTGCGCCTCGGTCTCGATCATCGCCGTTAGGGCGTCCATATCCGCCATGCCGTCTCCACTACCCGCGCCTTCAAGCGCCCTACACCCGGCCGCCCAAACGGCAGCCCGCTTCGCCGCCGGCGCCTCTCGGAGCCGACCCCAACTTCATAACGATGTCAGGAAAGCGAGCCGGATATAGGAGAAGTCGCGCACCGAGACAAGATGCCCCATCGCGCGACCGCAAGGAAATGTGGAGGCCGGTCAGGCTACGCGGATCTCGGTCAGAACGAGCCGACCATTTCCCAGATGGTCCAGATCAGCAGGACGCCCAGCGGCACGATCATGGCCAGCGCCGGCCAGTCGTCCCCTTCGTCCCAGGTGCTGAACCCGCCGCGGCCGGTCCGGGTCAATGCAACAGCGACCGGCGCCTTGCCCATCGGGACGATGGCTTGCGGTCTGGCTTCGGGTGACGTCGATCGCAAATAAGCGGCGGTTGAATCGAATGACATGGTTTTGTCCTTCATGAAAAGGCGCGAAAGTGCGCGAGCGTTGGCGAAAGCGGCGGACTCGCGCCCGGCGCCGAGAGGGAGGTCAGGCGAACAGCCACCAGAGCACACCGGCGGCCACCAGCGTCGGGAAGGCGAGGAACGCGATCAGGGTAGCGCCCGGTGCCTTCAACTTGCGCCCATGGTCGCGATGGAACGCGGCCAGCTTCTCGGAGAGGCGGGGATCGGCGGACATCAACCCCCTGTCGAGGATCGAAACATAGGGAAAAATGTCGATGAGGTTCGCCAGCTCATGGTCGCTGAGGTCGGGATAGCGTGCGACCAGCGCCTCGGCCTGAAGGGCCAGCGCCGACGGCTGCCGGGCGCGGGGGAAATAGTTGGTTGTCATGTCCGGTCTCCAAAGGGCGCGACAAAACGCGCGCCGGGACGACGCGCCGTTGTCGCTGGTGAGGGGGAGATCGCCCTGCATCGAAGGGGCCGGCGTTTTGCCGCACGAAGCGGGCTGCGCCGCCACTCATGCCTACGCCGGACGTGAACGCGGGCGATGCGCACGTCCGGCTAGAGCAGAATCGTCAGACGATCCGTGCTTGGAAAAAGAAGTTCAACACCAGATACCATGCCAGCAAGATGGGTAGCATCGCTCGAACTTCAAGCCATTGAAAAAATGGAATTTGAGACTACGTAGCTGGATCGCCGATTTTATCGGACACATCTTCATTAGATCATCGAAGATGAAAACATATTTCATTTCAGAATGAACCTGAACCAGATCTCTTATTTTCAGATATTTCCGCTTAAGTTCAAAATATCTCCGAATCCACGCCCCGGAGCGGCGCACCTGTGCGGCGTGCCAAGCTTTCATCGGCTGCAACACGAACGATCCGGTTCCTAGGCATTTGCACGCGTCAAGGCGGCCGCGCGGCGATTCCGGCGGTTGCGCGCACGCCGCAGATCACGGCGCACCTTGTCCACGCCCATCCACGTCCCCGTCGCACAGACCAGCGTTACCAGCGCCAGCAACGGCACCACGACCAGATCCCACACCGGCCGACTGCGTAAGATGGGCAGGTCGAGGCTGTGGAGGCCGTGCATCGCCCAGCGATAGATGCGCCCGTTGCTGTCATAGGCGCGCAACAGCCGCCCGGTTGTGGCGTCGATATAGAGGCGCGTCCGTTCGCTGTCGGCCAGGATGGCACGCCAGACCGGCAGCGCCACCGGCTGCTTGTGTGCGTAATAATAGGCGTCTTCGTGTTGCAGCAGCTCCAGCGACGCAACGCCCGGCGCCCAATGCAGCGCCGCCGTCACGTCGCTCCGGTCGAGGGGCGCCGGTCGCCCCGCCCCGTCCAGCCGCGTCGCCTCGCCTTTCGCGTTGATCGCCGCCAAAAAGACCCGTCCGCCCAGCGGGGCCGTCTCCAGCCGTACCGTGTCGGCGGGCAGCGTGCCGACATGAGCGAGCGCCGCAGAGACGTCCCGCCAGTGCATCGGGCCGGCAAGGCTGGTGCGCTCGGTCGGGCCGGCCTCGCTGGCGAGCACATCCCACGGGTTCATGGAAAGCAGCCCGCTCGCCACCCAGGTCAGGGTCAGCAGGCCGAAGAACAGGCCGAAGACATGGTGCCACCACCACAGCCCGCGATAGGGCGAGCCGATCGAGCCGTCCCGCTTACGGCGCAGGCGTGCGATGCCCACCCACATACCGGTCGCCGTGAGGAAGCAGCCCACCAGCGACGTCCAGATGACGACCTGCGTCCACAGCGCACCGTCCTGCCGGAGGATCGTGGGGTAAAGCCAATGCGGCACCGCGCCCAGCCAGCCCCAGAAACGCTCGAAGCGCGTGGTATCCTGGACGATCTCCCCGCTTTGCCCGGAAATATAGGCCTGCGTCCCCCGCGCGTCCGCATAATCGGCGCGGTAGAGCGGCGCATTGCGACGGTAGGTCTGGACCGTCCATTGGTCCATCTCGGTCTCCGCGACACCGCTCACCCCGCCTGCAACGCCGCTCTGCGTGCCGAACGTACTGGCGATCGCCGCCACATCGGCTGCGCCGACCCCCTCGATCGGCTGGCCGGTGGCAAGGTCGATGACGCCGGGCGCCGCCCGCATCTGGCCGCTCGTCCTGTCCGGAACGATGCGCAGCACCGGGCGCCCCGCCATCATCTCCACCCGCGCGGACGAAAGCGGCGTGTCGCCCGGCAGGTCGAGCCCCTCCACGGCTGCCGGCGCCGGCAGTTTCAGGGGCGCCAACCCCCGCACCTGCTCGGCAGGCGTCAGAGCGGGATAGTCCACATACATCATGACGAAGCCGGACAGGCACCAGATCGTCATCAGCAACCCGATGACGATGCCGAGCCAGCGATGCAGGAAGAGGACCGAGCGAAGCATAGGATCAGAAGCTTATGCCATAGCTGATCCGGGCCGTCAGCGGTACGCCGCGCGCATAATAGAGGAAGCGGCTGTTGGTGCCGTCCAGCACGCCAGCATCGGTCACGGCGGATTGCCAGCCGCGCGTCGCATAGTCCTGATCGAACAAGTTCTCGACGGTCACGCCGAGACGGTGCGTACGGCCCTGATTGAGGTAGAAATAGGTCGCAAGGTCAACCAGCGCATAGTTGCCGTAGTTACGGCGGCCGAAGCCCGGCGCGGAGGACCAGACGTCACCCACCCAATTGACCGAGATGCTGGCGCCAAACGGCCGATCGTCCGGTGCGAACGCCAGTGTCCCGCGGGCGAATTGTTCGGGATTCCGGTCACGCTGCACGGCCGAGCCTTGGTTGCGCACGCGCGCATAGGTGTAGCTGCCATTGACCGACCAGCCACTCGCGAACGACAGGCCCAACTCCACCTCCGCGCCGCGCGAGCGCACCTTGCCGCTAACATTGGTATAGGTGCCGTTGGGGAAAGCGGGATCGTCTGGATAGTCATAATCGATGAGATTGGTGATCCGCCGATTGAAATAGGTGCCCTTCCAGCGGAGCGTGCCGCCGGCAAGCGGCAAGCTCCCCCCAAGCGAGCCATTGAAATTGAGGCTTTCCTCGGGCTTGAGATTGGGATTGCCGAGTTCGCAGCACGGGTCGATCCCGTAAAGTTGCGAAGCATCCGGCAGGATGAAGGACGTGCCGCCGTTTGCCTCGACATAAAGCGCCGGGCTGACCTCATAGCGCCCGCTGGCATTCCAGATCGTCTTTTTGGCGCCCCCGGTCTTGTTGTAGCGCACGCCGGCCGCCAGATGCCCCTGCCGCGAGAGTTCATCGGTGGTGCGGACCTGAAAAATTCCGGCATGCACCTTCTCGTTGAGATCCCCGATGAGCAACACGTCGTCGCGGCCGTTGAAGCTCTGGAAATCGTAACCCAGCAGATATTCCAGACCGGGATGCAGATGCAGCTTCATCACCGCGCTGCCGCCGTAATCCTGATAGCCCCAGAAGGTACCGGCCGGGTAGACGACCTGCGGCGGGCCGGACGGAATGGGATTGAGGATCTGCACATAGGCCGTCTTCCAGTCGTGGAAATAGCCTTTGAGGAAGAACTGGACGGCATCGCTGCCGGTATAATCCAGGCGAACGCTGGCAATTTCCTCGTTGCGGTCATTACGGCTTTCGCGCACGCGCGTTGCCGCGAGATTGTCGATATCCGCCTTGGTGTGCTGATATTGGGCGTTGAGGACGAGATCCGGCGCCAGCTCATACTGATATTTGAGGCCGGCGGACCAGATATTATAGCCATAATTCTTGTCGGTCAGACTGGGCTGCGAGTCACTGAAGGTCCGATAGCCTTCGGCCTGGTTGTGGGAGGCATAGGCCACGAACCGGTGCTTGCCGGCAGCCCCACGCACATAGCCGTTCACGCTGGTAGTAGCGAAATTGTCCACGCTGCCGTTGATCTGGCCGTTGAAATCATCGGTGAAACCGCGCGTCACCACGTTGATGATGCCGGCAGAAGCCTGCGTGCCATAGAACAGGCTTTCACCTCCCTTGAGCACTTCGATCCGCTCGATCATGCTGGAGGGTAGCGTGTCGTTGGGCGAGGTGCCGCCATAAAGGCGGTTGTTGAGGCGGATCCCGTCCATGGTCCACAGCACGTCCTGCGTGCGCGATCCCTGAAGCGAGATGTCGACATAGCTGAACGGGCCGTTGCGGGAGCGGATATAGAGGCCCGGCACCGCTTCAAGCGCACGCGCGACATCCAGAGCAGCGCTCCTCTTGATCTGCTCCTCACTGACGATCGTCAAATCGCTGCCGTAGCGGGAAAGCTCCTGCGGCAGCGTTTCCTCAAGGCTCTTGCCCGTCACGATGATCGCGTCGCCGGCGTCAGCGTCGGCGGCGATCGCTTGCGACGCCAATCCCATCGTGAGCGCAACGCCTGCAACCGCACTGGAAATATGTCTCGAAACCATTCTTATCCTCTTTGGGCGCCCCTGAGTTCGACCGGGACCTGCCGTCATCGACGACTGGCGCACGAACAAGACCGAATGCCCCTCGAATATCGGCCGTTCGCACTCCGTGCGGCCCCGCCGCATGCCACCGCAACTGCCCGCCACCGCATGGCTGTCGCGGGCACAATGGCTGGTCCGGGGTTGCCCCCGAGACACGCCGCTCGTGTGGGACGCCCCTCACCGCGACAAGTTATGAACGGTTCGTGTAACGTTACAAATCAGCGCGGCCGTAGTAGCCGGCCGATCCATTGCGTTTCGCGGCTGCGGACCGTCGGACAGAGATGCGGTGCTTGCCAAGGCAAGATCACATTGCGTCACGTGCCCCGGCGGACATCGGCTTCGATGCCTTTGGCGCATCGTCCTGGGGGGTCCGTTCACCGCTCAGTGATTGCGGCACATCCTACGGGCGGCACCAAGGCTGTCATCGCACCTACCCCTCTGTCTGTCCGCTTTGCGCTGTCCGACTGCCATCGTTCAAAGGCATAATCGGCGCATGGCCGCACGCATTTTCAGGCATCGCACTAAGCGGCTGTACCAACGACAGCCGGGCGCCGTTCCCTGTGCGACCCATGTCCTTTGGTGGTTCCCCTTTCGTGACTGTCGACCGAAAATTTCTCAACCGAGCCGGCCACCTGCCCTACCGGGGTTCGTCCCTCTGCGCTGCTACCACAGCCAAGCCACGCTTCCGGTTCAGCCCTACCGCGCGCAGGTCTTGCGGCTATCGTTCCGTGCCGACCCAACGTCCGCTGGAGATCTGATTGCCATGAATGCGCGCCTGCTCGGTTTGGCCTGTACCCTGCCCTTGACGCTGCTGGCCTGCTCCGGCGCCTCCAGCCCAGGCGCGGCGCAGTCCGAGGACGCGAACCGCCCGTTCGAAGTTGCAGCGGTCGGCACGTTTGATGCGCCCTGGGCCATGGCCTTCCTTCCCGATGGCAAGATGCTCGTCACGCAGAAACAGGGGGCGATGATCCTGTTCGATCCCGCCAGCGGGAGCAAGCAGACAATCCCTGGCACGCCAGCAGTGGTTAGCACCGGCCAGGGCGGCCTGATGGATGTGGTGCCCGCCCCGGACTTTACAAAGAGTCGCAAGATTTACTTCTCCTATTCGGAGCCGGGCGAGAGCAAGACGAACGGCGTCGCCCTCGCCACCGCCACGCTCGACGAGGAGGCTCCCGCGCTCAAGGAGATGAAGGTCATCTTCCGCGCCACGCCTTACATCCAGAGCGCCGCGCACTGGTCCGGCCGCATCGCCTTTTCACCGGACAACAAATATCTGTTTTTCACCAACGGCGAGCGCGCCAAGGCTGATCCCGCGCAAGACCCAAAGTCGACGCTCGGCAAGGTCCTGCGCCTCAACCTCGATGGCACGCCGGCTGTCGGCAACCCATTGGCAGCCAAGGGCTTCCATCCCGCCATCTGGTCCTATGGCCATCGCAACCTCACGGGCATCGCGTTCGATAAGGACGGGCGCCTGTGGGAAGTCGAGATGGGCCCGCTTGGCGGCGACGAGATCAACCTCATCAAGCCGGGCCTCAACTACGGCTGGCCCAAGGCGTCCAACGGCAGCAATTACGACGGGAGCGACATCCCCGACCACAAGCCGGGGGACGGCTACCAGCCGCCCAAGCTGTTCTGGAACCCATCGCTCGCCCCCGCCGCGCTCGCCTACTACAATGCGGCCCTTTTCCCAGCCTGGCGCAACTCGCTGTTCGTCACCGGCCTCTCCGGCATGGCGCTGGAGCGTGTCGCGCTGAACGGAGAAAACGCCAGCAAGGCCGACCGCTGGGATATGGGCGCGCGCATCCGCTCGGTCCGCGTCGGCCCAGACGGCGCGCTCTGGCTGCTGGAGGACGGCCCCGGCGGCCGCCTGCTCAAGCTGACGCCGAGGCACTGATAGGCGCGTCGGCCAACCCGCACCGCACGATCACCCCGCTTCGGCAGCGCTCCTTGGCAAGTCTCCGCCAATGCGGGTGATGGATCAGCCAGGTTGCGCAGCCGGAAATGCAGTCCTTATCGGCCCTGCGACGCGCTCAGTTCCCCACGCCGAGAAACTCGACCTCACCTTCCGCATTGATCGGATTGCGGTCATTCTGGGCGCAGACAAACTCGATCTGGTCGAACCCACGCTCGCGCTTGAACCTGTAGACCGAGTGCCACGGCGCGAGGAGCGCGTCCGGGTCCTCGAACATGTTCTCCACGATCAGGACATCCTTGTTTGCCGGGTCCAGGTGGATGCGTTCGGTCAGCTTCACCTTGTCGCTGTAAGTGATGCCCCAGCGCCCCATCGTGCCCCCGTCGCGCAAGCCGACCGTGGTGACGACCAGCGTGTCCCCCTCCCAATGACCGATCGAATTGCCGTTATAGGTCGGGTCCGGATCCTCCGGCAGCGGCCGTCCGTCGGTGAAGATACGGCGGACCTGCATATAGGCTTCCTGGATCACGGTGACGCGGCCGGGCGTGAACAGGAATTCGAGATTATAGGGCTGCGTCATGATGCCCGGCATCCCCGGCGGCTCGCACGCGGATGCGCGACGTTCCACCTTGAGCAACGCCTCCGGGTCGCCGGTTTTGATGAGAGACTGGATCTCGTCGTAATGCGCCTTGTATTTGCCCTTGAGCTGCGGAATTTCGGGCTTGGGCGCATCGCCCATCATCGGGCTCCAGAGGCCACGCCAGTCCGGCAGCGTCTGGAGAGCGGTATAATCCACCTGCTCCGCCGAGGCGGGCCAGACCGTGTCGGGCACCACATTCTGCGGCATCACTTGCGACCCGCCTGGTGCCGCCACACAGGCCACCATGAGCGCCCCCACTGGCGCGATCCAATGCTTCATCGCGTCCCTCTCCCCGTCCGCTCGTTTATCACTTGTTTTCGAGCGTCTTGCCGTCCGGCAGAACAACTTTGACAAGCGACCCGCCCGACTTTCCGTTCACCAATGGGTGATAGGTTACCGTCACCTTGTCACCGACTTTCAGGGACGAACGTCGCCAGCCGACACTCACCAAATTGTTCGGGCTGGTCATTTCGATCGCCCAGTTGGTCGTCGCACCCTTGGCGTCGGTTACATCCACGTGCATCCAGGCGTGCGGGTTGGTCCATTTGAAATCGGTAACGGTGCCCGTGGCGGTCACATCCTTCTTCATGTCGAACATGGAGAAACTGTGATGAGCGATCGCCGCAGTCGCGAGCGTTCCCATTGCGAGGGCTGCCAGCCATTTGATGTGCATGATCGCCCTCCTCAGTCCGCGGTCGGTACGTTGATGGCCTTGCCGTCGACGGCCCTTTCGCCGCCAAGCATCTTGCCGTCCGGCAGGATGATGGTGTTGAACAGCCCGCCCTTCTTACCATTACGCAGCGGATTGATGGTGATCGTCACCCTATCGCCAGCCTTCAGGGTAGAGCGCCGCCAGCCCTGCCGGGTAAGGTTGTTCGGGCTATTCAACTCTACGCCCCAGCGCTCCGTAGCGCCCCGCGCATTGGGAACGTCCAGCTCGATCCAGGCATGAGGGTTGGTCCATTGGAACTCGGCCACCGCCCCCTTCAACGTCACCGTCTTGGCCTGGTCGAACATCGCGAAGCTATGATGAGCACCGACGGACACCGCGATGAGCCCGGTCGCCAGGGCAGCGCCACCGCGCAGCATGACCTTCCAATACATTCCCCTCCGCTCCTCTGTCATTTTTGCTGCTTGTCGGTTTCATCGAGCGCTTCCTGCCCTCGGTCAGTGCCGGGCAGATTGGCGTTGCGTGCCTCGGTGCATTCCACTTCACCAATGTCGCTTTCCAGCACGCGATCCCAGCGCTTGGTGTTGCGCCACTCACCCTTCCACATTTTGGGATCGGTCATGATATATTCGATCTCCAGCGTGTTCCCGCTGTTGATCATCCTGATCCGCTCGACGATCTGGAAGTCCTCGCTGATCGGCAGGCCAACGTCGATCCAGTGATGGTCTGTCTCGAACCCCTTGCTGGTCACGACCAGCGTGTCGCCCTCCCACTTACCGATGGACTCGCCATTGTAAGTCGGCACGTAGATATCGGGATCGGTATGGGTGCGCCCGTCGAGATAGATGGCGCGGAAACTGTTGGTGAAGCCGGCGACCATATAGACGACGGTCGGTAGCTGGACGAACATGATCGGCCAGACCCGCGTCATGATCATCGGCATGCCAGCCGGATAGCATTGGCCGATGCTGTCGCGATAATTTTCGCCGCGCGCCCGTGCTGCTGCCCCTTCGGTCAGCGCTTTCTGTCCCTCCGCGTAGAACTCCGGATAAGGCGGGCCAAACATGAACTTGTTGAAGCCCTCGCTCAGGTCCACGAACCAGGTGCCTGTCATGTCGAACGGCGCTTTGGGTCGCGGCTTGGCGAGGTTGGCCGGGTCGAGTGCACCGGGAAGGCCCGGATGCTTGTGCTGGAGCTGATCAAGCTCCTCGGCGGTCAGCCTGCGGTCCCGGTCGCGGGTTTGTGCCTGCACCGTGGAGAAAGCAAATGCCGCGCATAGCGCCGCAAGACACAGCCGCCCCATCATGCGCCCGTTCACACGCTGCACCGGTCGACGTGCGGCCTTCATGGCTTCCTCCCCCACCCCGAAATCGGAAAAAAGCGCTCCCTCCCAGCGAAGGAGCTACATCGAATCAGGAAATTGAGAAATCAATCATTCGTTTGATTCTGTCAATAATGTCTGGTAGCGATTCCCCTGCCGCGGCGCTGATCACGGCCCTCTGAGGCAAAAGCCGAAGAGAAGAAGGGGGAGAGAATCTTGATCGGACAGCTATATCTGCCGGCGCCTGGCGTCGGCACGCTGAGGGCGATCGCCCTCGCCACTACCGCTACATTGCTCTGCCTGCATGGCACCACCGCCTATGCCCAAAGTGCGGATGGTTCGCGCGAGGACGACGGCATAACCGACATCGTTGTGACCGCGGAGCGGCGCGCGACGAACTTGCAAGATACACCGTTGTCGATTGTCGCGGTCACGCCGGAGGCCGTAGCCGCCAAGGGCATCGAGGATCTGCAAGATCTGTCCACATTCACGCCGAACCTGAGCATCACGCCTTCGCGCGGTGGCGGCAACAATTCGGCGAACTTCGTCATTCGCGGCATCGGCGGCGGCGGCGGCACCACGGGAGAGCGCGGCGTCGGTCTCTACATCGACGGTATCTACATGCCGCGCACCAGCGGCGCGGTGCTGCGCGTCCTCGATATAGACCGCATCGAAGTCCTGCGCGGTCCGCAAGGCACGCTGTTCGGCCGCAACTCCACCGGCGGCGCTATCCGGATCTTCAGCAAGCAGCCGACCGACCAGGTCGAGGGCTATATCCGCGGCACGATCGGCAACATGGAACGGCACGATCTGATCGGCATGGTCAATCTGCCACTGGCCGAGGGGTTCGCGATCCGCGCGCAGGGCGCCTATCTCGACCAGGATGGGTATGTCCGGCGGGGGAGCACGATGCTCGGTGCCCAGCGCGACGTGATCGGCCGCCTCCAGGCCCGCTATGAGGGCGGTTCCGGCTTTTATGCCACGCTGGGCTTCCTCTACAGCAACTCGAAAGCGAACGGCACGCCGAACGTGATGACCGAGTTCGACATGCGTCCGGGCATCGAGGGCTACATTCAGGGCAATTATGGCGACTGGATCAATGATTCATTCAAGGCCGCCGGCCAGGCGCCGCTTGCCGCCTACAACGACCCGCGCATCGTCAAGAATGCCTTCACCGCCACCGACATCTGCTTGATGGACGATTTCAATCCAGATTATGACGTGGCCTGCAACCAGCATGTGAACAGCGATTATTGGCAGGCCGACCTCAACCTCGGGATCGACCTCAGCGACACCGTGAGTGTGAGTTCCGTATCCGGCTACTCGCAACTCAGGCACACCGGCGTCTCGGATTATCAGGGTCTCGGGACGGAGCGGCGGGGCGAGAACGTCTCCTCGGACGTTTTTTATCAGGAGCTGCAGCTCAACGCGGCGCTGTTCGGCGACGCGCTGGATGTTGTGACCGGTGCGAACTACTTCCACGAGAAGTCTTTCGCGCCTAATCATACCGTTACACGGCGGGGCACGAGCGTCTATCCCGCCAATCCCGGAACGCCGCCCAACGCCGATGGCGGCCTGTTCCGGATTGCCGACACGTTCACGGAGCAGCGCTCCGATTCCTATGGCCTGTTCCTCAGCGCAACACTTCACGCCACCGATCGGCTGAACATCACCGGCGGCGTGCGGCGGGCGTGGGACAAGAAGGACTATCGCCAAACCCGCTTTCCGGCGACCGACTTCACCCCTGCACCGGGAACAACATCAACCACCGTCAACGCCGGAGACACCTTCACGGCGCTCGATTACCGGGGGACCATCGACTATCATCTCACCGACGATGTCATGGCCTATGGCACCATCTCGAAGGCGTATAAGGCGGGTAATTACAGCTATACGATCGTGAGCTGGACGACGGCGAACAACGCGACCGGTCCTGCCCAGAGCGCCGGCATCAAGCCGATCCCGAACGAGAAGGTTGTGAACTATGAAATAGGCCTTCGTATGAGCCTGTTCGACCGCAGGTTGCGGCTCAATCCGACGGCCTTCATCATGGATTATACCAACCGGCAGGCCGCGACCCAGGTGACGTGCGGCACGGGGGCCTTGGCCAGCATCGCGCCGGGTGGTGCGCAATGCCCGGTCGGATTCCTTATTCTCGTTCAAAATCAAGGAGATGTACGCATAAAAGGGATCGAGTTGGATGCCCAACTCGCGCTCGCGCACAACTTCACCCTGGACGCGAGCGGCGGCATTACCGACCCGACGCTCAAGAACCCGCCGGCCGGCACCGTGCACCTTTATCCCGACGCCCCCTCGCCCAGCTTCAACGTCGGCGCGACCTACACGATGGAGCGGGCATTCGGAAAGGCGACGCTGAACCTCAATTATGCCTATATCGGGAACCAGGCGACCCACCCGACGGAGGGAACGGATTCCGCCTATACGCTGCCGGCTTATGGGCTCGTCAACGCGCGTATCCAGTTCGCGCTGGCCAAGCTGCCGGTGACGATCACCGCGTTCGCGAACAACCTGCTGGACAATACTTATGCCGTCTTTGCCCAGCGGTTCGGCGGTGGTTATTGGGATTCCGGCGCGGGTGTGGGCCCGGCGGCACCGCCGAGGAGCGCATTGACCGAAGTGCGCGGCCGCCCGCGCGAGGTCGGCCTGTCGTTGCAATATGATTTCTGACGCTGAGCGGCGGCAGTAACCATCCGCCGCCGCTGCGGACAGGAGATCGCCTCGTCCTGAATGGCGGCCATGTGCCGGACCGGTCAGGGGTGCGCCGCGAGTGCACCCCGCCTGCGTTTCTACCGTGTCTGCAACATGTCCTCTTTTCAGGATGCGTCCCCGGTGAATGGGCAGGAGCCCGTGCAACCGGTGGACCAGCGCCCTACAGCCCGCTCACCCTTCGTCGTAGCAAGTGGCCACGCCGATCGCTCGTTCCCGATCGAGCAGGATCTGCGCCTTCACCTTCAGCCGGTCCAACACATCGGACGCAAGAGCAAGCTCGTCGTCCGGGATGTCACCGACGAGGAAATTGTTGCGCTCAATGGCAAGCGCAACCATCCGCACGTGCAGCGCCTTCCCTTCGTCCGACAAGGTGATGTCGATCGCCGGCCCGCCGGGGCGACGACGGCTGCTCAACAGACCGCGCTCCTTCATGGCCTTGACCGCGCGGCTGACCTGCCCCCGATCAAGGTTGAGCAGGTCCGCCAGCTCGTTGAGTGAAAGCGGCGCGTGATCGCCGACCTGCGACATGATCCGCCACTCGATGCCGGAGAGGTCGAAAGTTCGCCGGTGCGCCAGCGTGCCGCTGCGGCGCAACAGGTCGAGCAGGCTGATGATGCGGAAGGTGAATACGCCACGCATCGGCGACGCGGGCGTTCCTCCATTGTCCATATCACTGTTCGGCATTGTCCCGGACTGTTTCAAGGATGCTTTCCCTCCGCAGGATCGCCCGAACATATTTTGATGGTCAAACGACACGTATGATCGGCGAGGGAGCGCCTTATAGGGGGAACGCGCCGCGTTGTCGCCCCTCCCGGAAACAGGCGGCAGGAGAGGACGCCATTGATGCGGAGGAACCAACCATCGTTCAGGTGGAAGGGGCTGAGACGTCAGCGCGCGGACCTGAGGTGCAAGGTTCCACGCTTCCTCACCCTATGGTCTGCGGGTCGTCGCGGTTCAGGCGGCGGACCTCCTCCCGATAGGGCTTCCAGCCAAGGCAGGTGACAATCAGCGCGGCCGGCAGGAAGATGACATGGAGGAGCAGGATCGACCAGCGCAGGTCATCCGGGGAGGTGAAGACATGATCCGTCACCATGCCGGTTACGAGCGGCGACAGCCCCGAGCCTACGACGAAGTAGATGAACAGATAGAGCGCCGTCACCTGCCCGCGTATCTGGTTGGGCGTGACGATCTGGAGCACGGCGTTGAGCGACGGACCGCTCATCCCCAGCGTCAGCATCCCCACACCGGAGCAGGCCAGCGCCAGCCACGGGTCCGGCATTAGCGGCATGGCTATGGCGGCGGGCAAGGCAGCCAGCCGACAATAGATGACCACCCGCATCGGCGCGTCCTCATGCCCGCGCTTGAACATGCTCTCGACCAGCTTCGTGCCGGCATAGAGGCCAACCAACATCAGACCCATGTGCACTATGCCGGTGGTCAGGCCATATTGCGCCGGCGACCAGCCATAGGTGCGCTCGAAAAAGGCCGCGCCCCAGGCACGGCCGCCGCTGTCCAGCGAGCCCAGCGTCAGCCCGATGAACATCGGGCCGAAAATGGCGAAATGGGCGCCGAGATAGCCCATGGCTTGCCAGAAGCCGACCTTGGGCCGGCCCATCGGCAGGCCGTGGCGCGGCGGCTCTTTCACCGTCAGCATCAGCAGCGAGACGAGGACCCCGGGCAGGCCGACCGCAATGAACACCACCTGCCACGGCCGCAGCACACCGACCAGCGGCAGATCCGGGCTGCCAACGGTGGCGATGATCCAGATCATTGCGCCGCCGATCAACATCGAGAGACCACCGCCCGCGACCGATCCGATCTGCATGGTGGCGATCGCCCGGGGCAGCCGGTCACGCGGAAAATAGTCCGAGATGATGGAGTAGCTCGCCGGCCCGTTGATCGACTCCCCCGCGCCAACCATGATGCGGGCGAGAAACAGGTGAATGAAGTTGGACGCCAGGCCACAAATCGCCGTGGCGATGCTCCACACGAAGATGCCGATCGAGATGATGACCGTGCGCCTTGACCGATCAACGAAGCGCGATAGCGGCAGACCGAGGAACGCGTAGAAGATCACGAACGCGGGGCCGAGCAGCAGGCCGGCCTCGGTATCGGTCAGCTTGAAATCCCGTTTTATCTGTTGGATCAGCAGGCCGATGATCCCCTGGTCGAGCAGGGCGAAGCTGGTCGTTACCGCCAGGATCGAAACGGCATACCAGCCCTGCCGCGCAGGTGGGAAACCACCGTTCTGCACCGCGGCCGCGCTTTCCCCTGCGGCGATGTCCGCCGCCCTCCCCCCGTTCGTCATCCCCGCCTCCGAACTCGTCTCTGATCGGGCTATTTTTTCATGTGTGGCCCCATCCCGAGGGAACCGGCCGGGCCCAGCACCGCCCGGCAGGACACGCGGCCCGCCAGCGCGCACATCGCACCCGAGCGGCCGATAATCCTCGAAGGAATGCAAAGCTTTCCAACGGGCCCGTCAAGGGCGGACCAGAGAAATTTTCCGAAATCTGCCTGGATCAAGGCAACCGGCTCGCTCGGGATGGCTCGGTCAACCGCGCATTGAACGCGACGCACGGGGCGCTTCCTGTCTCAGAAACACCCGCTCCGCGTCATCGGCCGCTTCTGCAAGAGTGCGGCCGCCGTCACATGTCAATCGGTTTCCAGAGCGCGCCATCGCCGGGTCACGGCCGCCCGGATCGACACCTCAGGTCTGATAGACCCGCGCGAGCATGTTCTTGACCGCCGGACGGGCCTCCATCCGTCGCAGCCAGAGGTGGACACCGGGGGAGACCGAAGCGTTGCACAGATCGGGCGCCACCCGTTCGACACCGGGGATCATCGAGAACATCTTGATGTCCGCCAGCGAATAGGCGTCGCCCACGATCCAGTCATCATGACTGGCCAGATGCGCTTCAATGTGCGCGACCGCGCGGCGCAGCCGGGTCCGCGCCTCCTCAAGCTGTCGGGGCGTATATCCGCCGCTGGAGACGATCCGCCATTTCTCGCGGATGTCAGGGTCCGGCATACGCTGGAGAAGAGCTTGCATCTCCGCCTTGTCGATCCGGCTCGCGAAGGACGTGGCCTTGTTGGCGCCGATGACGGTCAGCGCGGGGCAGAGATATTCGTCCACGAACTTGGTCCAGATTCGTACCTGCGCGCGGCCCCACGCATCGACGGGGCGCAGCGGAGCGTCTGAAAAGACATCCTCCAGATACTCGTTGATGACTGTCGACTCCTTCACGACATGCTCGTCGTGGACCAGGACAGGCACCTTGCCTTCCGGGTTGATGGCCATGAACGACAGCGCATGATGCTCCCAGCGCCGGCTGCTCAGGAAGCGATCGTCAAACTCCAAGCCCTTCTCGATGAGGTAGAGAAGCGGCGTGAGGGAGTTGGCGATCGGCCCGAAATGATAGAGGGCCAGCATTCCACTCTCCCTCCATGCCTGCAACGGATGGTCGCTACGGCTTACGGATGAAGGATGAAATTGACTTAGTCAATATCATTTCACGTGGCACACGAGCCTGCTATTCCATGCGACCCAGAATATCGCTGATATCCGCGAGGGCGAAGGCAACCGAACTGTCCGCCAGGCCATAGGGCAGGAACAGCACGTGCCCCAGCCGAAGCGCGCCACAGGTATAGACGACATTGGGCACATAGCCCTCGCGCTCATGGTCTGCCGCCGCCAGGAGCGGTTCGGGCGTACGCGCCAGCACCCGGGACGGGTCGTCCCTATCGAGCAGCACTGCGCCCAGCGCATATTTACGCATCGGCCCCACGCCATGCGTGAGGAGCAGCCAGCCTTCGTCCAGTTCGATCGGCGGACCGCAATTGCCGATCTGGACAAACTCCCACGGATAGCGCGGTTCGAGCAGCCGCTCGCCCCCCGACCAATCCGAGAGCCGATTGGACTGGAGCAAATAGAGATTCTTGCCGTCTTGCCGGCCAACCATCCGGTAACGTCCGCCGATCTTGCGGGGGAACAGCGCCATGCCCTTGTCCACGGCAGCCGTCCCTGTCATCGGCACCAGCGAAAAGGACCGGAAATCGCGCGTGCGCAGCAATTCGGAGCGGATCGCCCGGCCGCTGTACGCCGTGTAGGTGCCGATCCACTCCGCCTCGCCTGTTTCATGGACGAACCGGGTCAGGCGCAAGTCCTCCAACCCGTTCGCCTGGGCGGGTGTCACCGGAAAGAGCACCGTCCCGGACAGGGTACTGTCCCGATCCCGCTCGACGACGACGGCATCGTCCTCACGGGCGCGCCTGCGCGGCTGGACGACCGCGGCGGTGGCGATGCGCGGCTCAGGCGAAAGCTCGAAGCGGCCGTCGGGGCCCACGATCCCATCGCGGAAGGCGATGGAGCTGATATGCCCCTCCCCCACCGCGCGCAGCGACATGATGAAACGCACCAAGCCATCCCCAAGATGGCTCTGGTCGGGATGCGGCACGATGGACGGGTTCATCAGTGCTGCCGCCTGGAAGCTATATTCGTGGCTGAAATAGGCGCCAATGAGCTGCCGCTGCGCGGGGCTCAAAAGCGCGCGGTCGATCTGCAAATCGCCCGCCACCTGATCGAACCGCATCTCGAATACGCGGCGGATCTGCCAATGTCGCTGCTCGAAATCGCCCAGCACAGCCGCGAGCGCATGGTCCACCGCCTCCTTTTCCATCGCCAGTATGTCGCTGACCAGCTTGGCCCCCCGGCTGGAGGCGATGCCAGAGGCATGCCAGGAAAGCTGGAACGGGCGGACAACGACGCGCGACGGATCCGCGGTGAGGCGCTGATCGAGGCGGCGAAATATCGGCAAAGTTTTCCCGTCCACATTCTCGTCAGGCTGCACCTGCAGTTCGTGGCGAAGCATCTTTTTTCCAGTCAAGATTGTGGCGAGCTATTGCACAACCGAGAGCTTCGGCGTGCCGTCCTGCTCGCGGTTCAGTTCTGCCATCGCCTGCCTTGCCATCTGCATGGCGAGGATCGATTCCGCACCCAAATTCAGGTTCACCCCATGCGGCGTCAGCCCATCGTAGCAGAAGGCGCCGTCCTCGCTCGTCAAGGGCAGGCCAAGATCATTGTCGCCCTCAAACCAGGTGAACGCCCGGCTTGCTGCCTCCACCCAGCGATCGTCGCCATCGGCACGGAAGGCAGAGAGGCAGGCGTCGATCGTTGCGGCCGCTTCCAGCGGTTGCTGGTCGAAGGCGGCAGGGGGCGCGAACGGCCTGCCGAAGCTTTCAGTCCCCACGGGACGGAAATGGCCCCCTGGTGCCTTCTGTTGCCCCAGTAACCAACGCAATGTCACAAGGCCTGTAGCGACCACCGCCTCATCATCGAGCACTCGCCCGGCTTCGATCATCGCCTGCGGCAGGCGGGCATTGTCGTAGGCAAGAACAGTCTCGAACCAGGCCCAGGCGGGCCGCTGCACCTGGTCCAGCAAACGCGAGAAGGCTTCAGCTGAACGGCGCAGCAAGAGCCGGCCCTCTGCGTTGCCCGGTTCGACCTCCAGTGCGCCCGCGATGCCGAGCATGGCGAACGCCATGGCGCGCGGCGAGCGAAACTGCCCCGCCATCGGCAAGGCTCGCTTGAACAAGCCGGTCGCCCAGCGGCGGAGGAAATCGTGTGGCGACGCGTGCATTGCCTGCCCGAGCGCCCAAAGCGTGCGGCCGTTGGAGTCCTCCGATCCCGCCTCCTCCATCCAGCGCCGGTCAAACCCCATGAAGTTACGGAAGCGGCCGGCCTCCTCGTTCCAGGCGTGCTCCAGGAACGCTGCATAGATGCGGGCAAGGTGCAGCCGGGCGGCTGGATCGCCGGTCCGCGTCTCGCACAGCAGCTTGAGCGCCCGTGCGTTGTCATCAATGCAATAGCCGTGGCGCCGGTCTGGCACGCCGTGGATGCCGTGCTGGATGATACCGACGTCATCGGTCACTGCCGCAATCCCGTCGAGCCTTACGTGAAACAACTCTTCCGGCTTGCGCAGCTCCGGCAACGCGACCGGCCGGCTCGTCTTTGCATCGTCCATCACGTCCATGACTGCCCTCGCATTTTTCGTCCAGATGGTGGGATGCGCCGCGCGCCAGATCTGCCGCGCCTGTGCGGCAAGGCGTTGAGGATCGCTCAACCGATCGATCAGCGCCGCCGACATCGCTGCGGCATCACCAAACGGCACCAAGGTGCCGATCCCGTTGGCCAGCGCTTCCCGTGCATGCACATAAGGGGTGGAAACGATCGGCCGGCCCAGCGCGAGCGCATAAGCCAGCGTGCCCGAGGTGATCTGCTCCTCACCCGCATAGGGGGTGAGATAAATGTCAGCCGCCTGCAGATAGTCGAGCAGTTCGTCGTCCTCCAGGAAGCGATCGACGAACCGGACATGCTGTTCCATCCCCAGGCGCGCGGCGAGCGCGACCAGGCTCTGGCGATAGGCCTCGCCCTGATCGCGCACCAGCGTGGGGTGCGTGGCGCCAACGATGAGATAGCGCAGATGGGGTTGGCGCGCGACGACCGCGGGCAGCGCCTGAATAGCCGTCTCGATGCCCTTGCCGGGTGAAAGCAAGCCAAAGGTGAGCACGACCGGCCCTTCGGCCAATCCCAACTTCGCCTTGAACTGCGCCGGATCGCGCAACGGCCGGTCCGGCGCACCGTGGGGGATGACCCGGACGATCCGGGGATCCACCTGGTAGAGATGGGCCAGCATCCGGGCAGCCTCCTGCGCCATCACGATCAATCGGTCGGACGCGGCGACGAGCCCCTGCATCACCCGCGCTTGATCGGCGTCCGGGTGGGACAGAAGGGTATGCAGCGTCACCACCACCGGCACGTCGATATGCTCCAGCAGCGCGAGCAGATGCTGACCGGCGGGACCGCCGAAAATGCCAAATTCGTGGTGGACCCAGAGCAATTGGGCGCCTGAGCGCCGGATGGCGGCCGCTGCTCGTACATAAGCGGAGACGTCATCCATGGGGATGGTCATGGCAACATCACGCCCGTAAGTGATGCCTTGGCCATCATCCATGGCGTAATGGTCGACCTTCAGCGCCGGGAACGCCTCGCGTAACGCCGCCACGCTGTGGCTGGTATACGTGGCCAGACCGCAGCGTCGGGGCAATGCATTGCCCAGCACGGCGATATGGGAGAGCGATGCGTCGAGAGTACGAAAGAACATGGCCTCACATCCGTGCCGAAGGCTGACTACCCCTGGTGAACGGACCGTTGGCCGGAATGTTCCGTGCGATGCGGCAGACGGAGAGGCCGCGCGACGAACCTCAGGCAACCTGCTCAACCAGATCCCGGTCGGTCACAACGATACGGCCGCGCCCGTCTAGCCCCGCGCGCTCGAACTTTTGCTGTATGATAGCCCGTACCCGCTCCAGCGCTGGATCGAAGGCGTCAATGAACCGGGGCGGCTCGTCGTCCCGGGCCTTGCCCCAGACCAACATCAGCGCATCGTGGGTGATGCCGGCGCGAACGTCGGCGCGGCCGAGCTTGGCGGGAAGGAAGCAGCATCCCTCTTCGAACACCGGCTGACCATATGGATCGAAATCGATTGCCTTATCTGGGAAGTTGTAAAGCATGGCTCGGGCTCCTGATGTTGCGCAGCCGGCATCGGCCCCGCAAGGTGCGCATCGCCCGCCCTTCCCTGTCCCCGCCATTCCCTACACGCGCCCGAAGATGTGTAGGTCGGCGTGGGGCCAGGCACGATCGAAATGCCGTGAGCGAGTCCCGCGCAGGCCCATTTTGATACTATTGCAGGCACGGACGCAGCAGCCCCTGTTATGAACCGAAAGAAAAGCACGACAGGCGGCGGGGGGGCATTCGATCGTGCGGCTGACGCGGTGGGGACGTCAGGAGAGAACAGCACGCTCGGCACGTCTCGCGTAGGCCGCACACGGTGCCCCCGGGGCCGTGGAACCAGCACGCCCGGCGGGGCGTTAGGCAGGACAGCGGACCGGGAAGGGAGCGAAGCGATGCGCCTGCCACACGACTGCCTCATCCTCGTTGCCGACGGACGCAAGATGCTGCTGCTGCGCAACCAGGGCACCAGCGACGATCCGTCGTTGGCCGTCGATTACGGGCTGGAACAACCCAACCCAGCCGACCGCGCGCAGAAAAGCGATGCACGCGGCCAACGCCCCTCCGTCGGTTCACCGGGCCAGGCTTCGGCTGGCGAAGCGGACTATCATCAACAAGCGGAAGACGATTTCGCACGGGACGCGGCCGCTTATCTCAATGCGTTGGCGCTGCGCAACGCACTCACCCGGCTGATCGTCATCGCCCCGCCCCGCACATTGGGCGAACTGCGCCGGCACTATCACCGCGCGGTTACCGCCCGCTTGGTCACCGAGATCGCCAAGACCATGACCGGGCACCCCATCGACGCCATTGCCAAGTTTCTGGTGGCGCATGAGGAAGTGGCGTGAGGGCCCCGGCGCCCGGTGTTGGCTGAATCGAGCGAAAGCTCTGCCGCTAGCTAGCTCCGCCGGACGCACTCACGCGTAGGCTCGGGAGGCATGAGGGGAACCGGCTCTACCCAAGGAGCCGTGACGCATGACCGCTCCAGCCATCTCGATCCAATCAAGGCGCCGAACGGTATTCCGACGCGTCGGCCAGCAGGATGAGGAAATCGTCCTGCGGGTCGGTCCATTGGGTTGCGGGGGTCCAGCCGCCGGCTTGCAGCAGAAAGCGCGCCTGCCCGGGCGTGTATTTGTGGCTGTTCTCGGTGTGGATTGTCTCACCCTCGCGCATGGCGAAGGACGTGTCGGCAACCGTGAACTGGACATCCGCCATGACTTGCAGATGCATTTCAATGCGACTCCACAGCGGATTCCAGCGCGCGACGTGGCGGAAGCGGGCAACCGGGATGTCCCCACCCAACTCGCGGTTGATCCGGTCCAGCAGGTTGAGGTTGAACCGCGCGGTCACCCCTTGCCGGTCGTCATAGGCCGCCTGCAGGCGAGCAACGTCCTTCATCCGATCGATGCCGATGACGAGCCGCGCGCCCTCGCCCAGCGTCTCTCGCATCGAGCGCAGCAGGTCGACCGCCGTGCGCGGCACCATGTTGCCGATCGTCGAGCCTGGAAAGAAGCCGAGCATTGCCTGTCCCGCGACCAGGTCCGGGAGGCGGACGGGCTTCATGAAATCCGCCTCGACCGGCAGGATCGGCAGGTCCGAAAAGCGGGCCGCCAGCGCCGCGCTGGCCTGGTGAAGAAACGCCGCCGAGATATCGATCGGCACATAGGCGGCCGGCTGCACCTCGCGCAGCAGCAACGGCGTCTTGACCGAACTGCCGGAGCCGAACTCGACCACCACCCGCCCCGGCCCCACCGCCGCGGCGATGGCGGGACCACAGCACTCGAGGAGCGCGGTCTCGGTGCGCGTGGGGTAATATTCGGGAAGATCGGTGATCCGGTCGAACAGCTCGGATCCTGCCGGATCGTAAAGCCAGCGCGCGGGGATGGCCTTTTGCGGCTCGGCGAGGCCGCGCAGCACATCGGCGCGGAAGGCGAGATCGACACCGTCCTCGCCGTGGCGGACCAGCTTGAGGTCGGCATGCACGGCCATGTCAGAGATCCTTCGCAAGGCGCAGGCCGGTGAACTGCCAGCGTTGGTGGGGGTAGAAAAAATTGCGGTAGGTCGCGCGTGCATGGCCGCGTGGCGTGGCGCAGCTTCCGCCCTTGAGGACGAACTGACCGCTCATGAACTTGCCGTTATATTCGCCCACCGCCCCCGGCGCGCTGCGGAACCCCGGATAGGGACGATAGGCCGAGCCGGTCCACTCCCAGACATTGCCGAACAGGGAGGCGAGGCCATCGCCCGGCCCGCCGGCGGCGCGCGGGGCGACCGGACCGGCGCCATCAAGCTGGACGCCGGCCAGCGGATCGGCAGTGCGGGCGGCGGCTTCCCATTCCTGCTCGGTCGGCAGGCGAGCCCCGGCCCATGCCGCAAAGGCATCCGCTTCGTAGAAGCTGATATGAGAGACCGGCGCGGCGGGATCGACCGGCCGCCAGCCAGAAAGCGTGAACTGCTCCCAGCCATGCTCGCTCCGGCGCCAGTAGAGCGGATGGGAGACCTCATCGGCTTCTGCCCCTCCGCTCTTCACCCACGCCCAGCCATCCGAGAGCCAGAGCGAGGCGGTGGCATAGCCGCCATCGGCGATGAAGCGGGTCCACTCGCCGTTGGTGACGGGCCGCTCCGCCAACGCATGCGGCGTGAGGACATGGCGGTGGACCGGCTGCTCGTTATCGAACGCGAAGCCATCCTGCCCCGCGCCCATCTCCACCAGACCGACCGGCCCCTCATGCCAACGCATCGGCTGCTCCGGCTGCGGCTCCGATGCTTCAATGGCTGGTGGCCACAAGGCGGGGCCGAGCGGATTGCAGGAGAACAGGTGCTTGATGTCCGTCAGCAGCAGCTCCTGATGCTGCTGCTCGTGGTGCAGACCCAGATCGATCAGCGCGCCGCACCGCTCGGCTAGCATCGGCAGCGTGCCGAGCAGTGCCTCGTCGACGGCGGCGCGGTAGGCCAGCACCTGCGCCAGCGTCGGCCGCGTCAGCAGGCCGCGCTGGGGGCGGGCGTGGCGAGCGCCCTCCGCCTCGTAATAGCTGTTGAACAGGAACGGCCAGCGCTCGTCAAACAGACGGTATCCGGGGAGATGATCGCGCAGCACGAAGGTCTCGAAGAACCATGTCGTATGCGCCAGATGCCACTTGGCAGGCGAGGCATCAGGCATGGATTGCGCCGTGGCGTCGGCGTCCGAGAGCGGCGCGGCGAGCGCGACGCTGAGCGCGCGGACCTGCTCGTAACGCTGTGCCATCGCTTCGGGAACCGGCCCGGCCGGCGGCCGCAGCGCATGGGTTGAAACAATCAAGGTTCTAGCCTCCCTCGCTTCGAACCGGGCCCCATCCGGGAGCACCCGTCATCCAATACGCGTGAATGCGCATTTGGTTACCGCGGCGCTTGGTCGGCTGCGGTAACCGATGTTGCGTCCAATCCTGCCGCCAGCCAGCGCGCGGCCTGCGCGGGAGAGCGTTTGTCCCGATCGCGATCGACCATCCAGTTGGCCGCGCGCATCCGATCGATGGGGATCGCCCCGACCAGCGGACGCAGCGCCGCGACCAACCGCGGATCGGCGGCGGCCGCGCGGGTGAGCAGCAGCAGCGCATCGTAGCGCGGGAGCGCGCCGAGCGGGTCTTCGAGCGCTACGAGGTCCATCGCCGCGATGCGCCCGTCCGAGGAAAAGGCCGAGATCACATCGACCGAGCCGTCCGCCAGTGCGCGATACATGAAGGTGGGGCTGTAGGGCCGCATCGTGCGGAAGGCGGGATCGTAGCGCGCTTCCACTGCCTGCCACTCCGGCCTGTTGAGGAACTCAAGGTCGGTGCCCAGCCGCAGCCGGGGGGCCTCGCGGGAGAGATCGGCCAGCGTCGCGATACCGAGCGCCCGCGCCCGCTCGCGCCGCATGGCGAAGGCATAGGCATTCTCGAACCCCAGCGGGCCGAGCACGCGCACCCCGTCCCGCCGGGCGAGCACCTTGCCGAGCGTCTGAAGCAGGGCGTCGGCGGGCGGCGAATCCGTGCGGCGCAGCACGTTGGTCCACAACGTGCCGGCATAATCGACATAGACGCCGATATCCCCGGCCGCGAGAGCGCGATAGGCAATGGCCGAGCCCAGATTGTCGCGCCGCTCGGTGCGGTAGCCAGCCGCGCGCAGCCGGTCCTCGATGAGCTGCGCGAGGATATATTGCTCGGAGAAATTCTTGGCGCCGATGACGACCAGCCGGCCGCTCGCGGTCGCGCCGGGAATGGGCGCCAGCGTGAGGCCGAGCGCGCCAAGCAGGATCGCGAGACCAGCGCCGAGACGGGTACGAGAACGCCTCGCAAGGCCGGACTCGATGAGCGCCAGCATCGCATCGACGAGGATCGCCAGCGCCGCCGCCGCGAGGCAGCCGATGAGGACGCGCCGCCAGTCCTCTGTCTGGAGCCCGGAAAAAATGAGATCGCCAAGGCTCGGTTGGCCGATGGTCGTCGCCAGCGTCGCGGTGCCGATGGTCCACACGGCGGCGGTGCGGATGCCCGCGAGGATCACCGGCGCGCCGAGCGGCAACTCGACGAGGCGGAGCTTCTGCCCGCCGGTCATGCCGAGGCCATCCGCCGCCTCGATCAGCGCCGGGTCGATGCCCCGGATCGCCGCAACGCCGTTGCGCACGATCGGGAGCAGCGCATAGACCGCCAGTGCCAGTAGTGCGGGGAGGAAGCCGAGCGCCGGGATCGGCCAGCCGCTCGCACGGGCGAAGAACAGCAGCAGGGGGTAGAACAAGGCCAGCAGCGCCAGCCCCGGTATGGTCTGGAGCAGGCTGATGACGCCAAGGATCGGCGCACGCACCCGCCGGTTCCGCGCGGCGAGGATCGCGACCGGCAGGCCGATCAGGATCGCCGCGAGCACCGCGCACCCGCTGAGGAACAGATGCGCCTGCGCCAGCCGCGCCAATTCCCCCCAGGCGACGCTGCCGCCCATCAATCGCCCCGCGCCAGTGCATCGAGCCGGGCGGCAGACATCAGCGCTGCGTCGATCATCGCGCGGATAGCCGGATCGGCTCGCGCCTGCATGAGCGCGCTCGGTGTCCTGTCCGCAAGGACGCGCCCCTCGCCGAGCACGATGACGCGATCGGCGAGGATCAGCGCCTCCGCCATGTCGTGCGTGACCAGCAGGCTGGTGAGGCCTATCCGCTCGTGCAGGGCGCGATAGGCCGTGCCCAGCTCGGCGCGCGTCACCGGATCGAGGGCGCCAAATGGCTCGTCCATCAGCATGATCTTGGGGCCGGCGGCGAGCGCGCGGGCGAAACCGACGCGCTGCGCCTGCCCGCCCGACAACTGCCGGGGGTAACGCGCCGCCAGATTGGCCGGCAGCGAAACCATGGCGAGCAGTTCGGCCACGCGCGCATCCCGCCCGGTGGCGGACTGGCCGGCGAGGCGCGGCGCCAGCCAGACATTGTCCGCCACGCTCATATGCGGGAACAGGCCGACGCCCTGGAACACATAGCCGATCCGGCGGCGCAGGCCGACCAGCGGCAGGCTCGCAATATTGTCGCCATCGACCGTAATCGTCCCGCTGTCGATGGCGGTCAGCCGATTGATCGCCTTGAGCAGGGTGGTCTTGCCCGCGCCGGACGCACCGACCAGCGCCACGAACGCGCCGGGCGGGATAGTGAGCGTGACGTCGTCCAGCACCGGCCGGCCGTCATAGCGCTTGCTGACATGGGCGAAGCTGATCATCGGCACCGGCCGCCCCCTTCACCCCACCCTGCATCAGGCGGCGGGGGCAATCAACCGCTTCGCCCCGTGCCGCAAAGATGAAGCGCGATTCGTGGGCCGTTCACGCCTTCGATCACCATTTATATTAAATGAAAATGCAGGTTAGGCGCATCTCTTCCCGGATAAAAAACATATATTGACAATATATCTTTATTGAGCGAGACCTTTGCCGCTGTCATCGCCCCGCGCGCCGTGGACGCCGAGACGAGATGCTCGAACCGGAAAACGCATTTCGAACCAAGGAGAATGACCATGGGGGACGTATCCACCCAGACCGCCGTTGTTGACGTCCGCAGCCTCGTGCCGGCGCAGCGCCACGCCAAGATCTTCGAACTCGTCAACGCGCTCGAGCCCGGCGCAGCCTTCATTCTGGTCAATGACCACGACCCCAAGCCGCTCTATTACCAGCTCGACGCAGAATATCCCGGCCAGTTCTCGTGGACTTATGTGGAGTCCGGGCCGACGGTCTGGCGCGTCGAGATTGGCAAGCGCGCCAAAGCCGCCTGACCAGCACTTACCGTCCGTGGCGCGGCCAAGTCGGCGCCACGGATACAGGCTGCGGCGAGGGCCGACGAACCAGAGAAGGCAGCGTGACCGATAGCGATGGAAAGGAAGCCGCGCCCGATACGGCGGCGGCCCTGTGCGCCATCCTGCTGGATGGGCTGCGGGCGCTGGCGGAAGCCGGCGAGGTTGACGCGGCCTGTCGGCTAGCCGGCCGGGCCTGCGCGATCTTGCGCCAGACGGACAGCGCCCAATGGCGCCGATACAATGTTTTGCTGCACCGCCTCGGTCCCCGCGCCGGCCCGGTCGGCACAGGAAGATCTGCGCCGTACGGGTAAAAAATCGCCGCGCGCAGCGACCGGTCCCGCGGCCGAAACCCACCGGGACGCGCCCGCCGAGCTGCGGCTACCCGCGCGGCCCGCGTCGATCCGCACCCCATCATGTGACAAGGACAGACACCCATGGCTATCGCAAAACCGATCCAAACCGCGTGCATGATCGCGCTTGCCGCCACACTCACGGCATGTGGCGGTCAAAAACAACCGCAGCAGGATACCGCTCCGTCCGTGGCGGCGACCGCAGCGATCGACAACGCCACAACGCCGTCCGCCCACAATGCAGCGGCCTCCCCGGCGCCAGCGACCGCACCGGCCGCCGACACGCCGCCGCCCGCCTTCGCGCAATGCCAGAGCTGCCATTCGCCGGAGGCCGGCAAGAACGGCATCGGCCCCTCGCTGGCTGGCGTGTTCGGGACCAAGGCTGCGGAGGTCCCGGGCTATGACTTCAGCCCCGCCATGAAAAATTCCGGCCTTACCTGGGACGAAGCAACACTGGATCGCTACCTCAAGGGCCCGCAGCAGGTCGTCCCCGGCACCAAGATGACGTTCGCGGGCATCCCGGACGACACCAAGCGGGCAGCCGTGATTGCCTACCTCAAATCCATCGGATAGCGCGCGGGAGCCCGGCCGCGCCTTTGCTCCCAGCACAACGGGAACTGGAGCCGTCCATGATCGCCCGGCCAGCGCATGAGCGCAGCGCTGGCTTTGCCGCACCGGTCATAATCCCGGCTCGGGCGCGCCCCTCGCCCTCGCCAATCCGCGCGCGGCAATGCAGCCGGTGTCTCCCGCGCGCTTGACCGCACTCATCGGAATGGCATGTTGCCGTGCATTGACGCCCACGGAGTCACCTGCATGCGCGCTGCCCCTCGCTATGTCCTGCCGCTCATCCTCCTTCTGGGCGCCTGTGCGGACAAAGCCATACCGCCCGCCAGCGCCCTGGCTTCGGCTCCCGCCGCCGCGCCGCCTCCCGCCCTGCACCTGCCGCCTCCGGCGAAAGTGCCCGAGTTCTCGCTTGCTACGCTCAAGACAGTCACGCGCACACTGGCCTCGGACGCGTTCGAGGGCCGCGCGCCGACGACAGCGGGGGAAGACAAAACCGTCGCCTATCTCATCGAGCAAATGAAGCATGCCGGGCTCAAACCCGGTAACCACGGAAGCTGGACGCAGGACGTGCCGTTGGTCGAACTGACCGCGTCGCCGGACATGGCCTTGACCATCGACGGCGGCAAGACGCCGCTGCGCTTCACCTACAAGACCGATTTCGTCGCGGTGACCAAGCAGGTCACGGCGCACAGCGAATTGCGCAACAGCGAAATGGTTTTCGTCGGCTACGGCATCAACGCGCCCGAAAAAGGCTGGAACGATTATGCCGGGCTGGACGTGAAGGGCAAAACCGTCGTCATCCTCGTCAACGACCCCGATTACGAAATGGAAGGGCTCGACGGGCCGTTCGGAGGCCGGGCGATGACCTATTATGGCCGCTGGACTTACAAATATGAGGAAGCGGCACGTCAGGGCGCGGCCGGCGCGCTCATCGTGCACGACACCTTTCCGGCCGCCTATCCGTGGGGCGTCGTCGTCTCCTCGTGGACCGGACCGCAGCTCGACCTCGATCTGCCCGGTGGCCACATGGACCAGTCCAGCGCAATCGGCTGGGTCACACTGGACGTCGCCAAGGCGATATTCGCCGCATCGGGCAAGGACTTCACCCAGCTTGCCGAGGCGGCCAAGCGTCCCGGCTTCAAGGCCGTGCCGCTCGGCCTCACCGCCAGCCTGGCGATCGACAACAAGATCCGCCGGCAAGCGTCGCGCAACGTCGTCGGCATTTTACCGGGCAAGACGCGGCCGGACGAATATGTCCTCTACACCGCGCATTGGGATCATCTCGGCCGCTGCGAGCCGGTAGACGGCGACGACATCTGCAACGGCGCGGTGGACAATGCGGCGGGCGTCGCCGATCTGGTCGCACTCGCCCAAGCGCATGCCAAGGCCGGGCCGGCACAGCGCAGCCTGGTCTTCCTCGCCGTCACGGCGGAGGAAAGCGGCCTGCTCGGCTCCCAGCATTATGCGGAACAACCAATCTACCCTCTCGCCCAGACCGCCGGTGGGCTGAACATCGACGCCCCCAACCTCAATGGCGCAACCCGTGACATCACTTTGGTCGGCGGGGGAAAATCCGAGCTGGAGGCGTTTCTGGCACGCGCGGCCAAAGACCAGGGGCGCATCGTCACGCCCGAACCGACACCGGAAAAAGGCAGCTACTATCGCTCCGACCATTTCAACTTTGCGAAGTTCGGCGTGCCGATGATCTACGCCGCGAGCGGCGACGATCTGGTCAACGGGGGTCTCGCGGCCGGCAAGGCGGCGGCAGAGGACTATACGGAACGCCGCTATCACAAGCCCCAAGACGAGTTTGATCCGAAATGGAACTGGGCCGGCGCCATCCAGGATCTGCAAATCTACTACCGGATAGGCCGCGAGCTGGCAGACAGCACGCTGTGGCCGAATTGGTACCCGGGAACCGAGTTTCGCGCGATTCGCGACGCGAGCCGCGCCACGACATCTCGGTAAGACGGAAGCACTTTTCCGCCAGCTTGACGAAAAGCTAACTTTTCGCGCGCAGAAGGGACAAGTCGTGCACGAGCTACGGCGAAATTTCGTTGCTGAAAAACCTCTTGATACCAGTTCCTTGCATGATTAGCCCGTAACTACGTAGCGGAGCACCAAGGTCAGATGACGATTGTTCCTCATCTTTTCGTACATCGACTTCGCGCTGCCCGCAGCGGAGGGGGTGTGATGGCTGGCTGCGCCCCTCGGCGTCGCGGCGTCGCTGCCCCTTTGGGAGGCGCGAGATCGTCCGGCCCGTCGATCAAACAGGCTCGGCCGGGAGATTTGGCGTTCTTCCCACGTCGTGGTCAGAAGCATGGATCAGAGGACCGTTGCGCGACGGCCGCAAATACAATGGGGTCTTTGTGCGCACGGAGGGCCGGTCCATCATTGCATTCAAATTCAGATGCATACGCCCTGCGCCCGGCAGAAACGCGTGCGCTCAACGATTGTTTTTAAACCTATTTTTTCGGTTTTCCGATTATTGACATGACCGTCTGTCTCGCCCACAGGCGCTAGCTATTAATTCATATTTCGGGGAGGCTAATGGTAAAGGCTGTCATTCTTGCAGGCGGGTTAGGAACGCGCCTTGGCGAAGAGACGTCCGTTCGACCGAAGCCAATGGTAGAAGTTGGTGGAATGCCAATCATTTGGCATATCATGAAAATATACTCGCGCCATGGCGTAAGGGACTTTGTGATATGCTTGGGATACAAAGGTTATTTGATTAAAGAGTATTTCCACAACTATTTTCTTCACACAGTCGACGTCACGATCGACATCGGCAAAAATGAGCTGGAGATCCATCAAAACTGGAGCGAGCCCTGGCGCATCACGCTGGTCGAAACGGGCAGCGACACGATGACGGGTGGACGGTTGAAGAAGGTCGCCCCTTACATAGCCGATGAAGAATTTTTCTGTTTTACTTACGGCGATGGCGTAGCCAACGTCGATATTTCGGCACAACTGGACTTCCATCGGTCTCACGGTCGGCAGGCAACGATTACCGCCGTTTCTCCTCCGGGCCGCTTCGGCGCGCTTGAGTTTGAAGGCGACCTGGTTCGCAGCTTCAAGGAGAAGCCGGCAGGTGATGGCGGCTTGATCAATGGCGGCTTCTTCGTGCTGTCTCCATCGGTTGTCGATCTGATCGACGGGCCGGAGACGGTCTGGGAGCGCGAGCCGCTGGAGCGCCTGGCTAGCGCCGGTGAACTGGTCGCCTTTCGGCATGAAGGCTTCTGGCAGCCAATGGACACGTTACGCGACAAGCTTTATCTCGAAAAACTGTGGCAGGAAGGTGCTCCTTGGAAGTCATGGTAGAAGAGGATTTCTGGCGAGGCCGGCGTGTCCTCGTCACTGGCCATACAGGGTTCAAGGGAAGTTGGCTGGCGCTTTGGCTCGCGCAGATGGGGGCCGAAGTGACCGGCCTCGCCTTGGCTGCCGACGAACCGAGCCTGTTCCAGCAAGCGCGCATTGCCAATCTGGTCCACCATGTGGAAGGCGACATTCGCGATCTGGATACGGTGCGCGAGGTGGTTGCGCAGGCGCGCCCGGAGGTGCTGTTCCACCTCGCCGCCCAGCCGCTCGTCCGCCTCTCTTATGAATGTCCGGTCGAGACCTATGCGACCAACGTGCAGGGGACCGTGCATGTGCTCGACGCCTGCCGACAGGCGCCGGACCTCAAGGCGATCGTGTGCGTCACGAGCGACAAATGCTACGAAAACAGGGAATGGGTCTGGCCCTATCGCGAGACCGATCCGATGGGTGGCTACGATCCCTATAGCAGCAGCAAGGGCGCAGCCGAACTGGTCGTCGCGGCCTATCGGCGCAGCTATTTCAGCGAGGGGCCGCTGCTCGCATCGGTCCGCGCAGGGAATGTCATCGGCGGAGGCGACTGGGCGCTCGACCGGCTGGTACCCGATATCATTCGCGCGATGATCCGGGGCGAAGCGCCCGAAATCCGATCGCCCGCTTCGGTGCGGCCCTGGCAACATGTGCTGGAAGCTCTGGGGGGCTATCTGCTGATCGCACAGCATCTCGCCAAGGGTGAGACCAGTGTTGCATCGGGATGGAACTTTGGCCCCGCTGATGATGACATGCGCCCGGTAAGCTGGATCGCGGATCGCCTGACCAGCGCGTGGGGCAAGCCGGGCTGGGTCAACGCGTCCGGACCACAGCCGCACGAGGCAAAGCTACTCCGGCTCGATTGCTCGAAAGTTCGCAGCGAACTCGGCTGGCGGCCCGTGCTTGGCCTGGGCGAAGCGCTCGATACGATCGTGGAATGGCACCGTTGCGTCGAGCAGGACGGCGACGCGCTCGCGATCAGCCTGTCGCAACTCGATGATTACCGCTCACGCCTGAATGGCGCTACCAAGGAACTGATCTCATGACCGTTAGCCAGGTCCATCCGAATACGGCCCCCCTCGCCGACGATTGCGATGAAGCGCAGCTTCGCGCGCTCATTCTCGATCTGACGAGCGAATATGCGCGCCGTTTCCACGCGCCCAAGCCTTTCGTGCCCGGTCAGAGTCCGGTGCCCGTTTCCGGCAAGGTCTATGACGGCAGCGACATGCGCAACCTCGTGGATTCGTCGCTCGATTTCTGGCTGACGACGGGGCGGTTCAACGAAGCGTTCGAGGCGCGCCTCGCGCAGCGACTGGGGGTCGCCCACGCGCTCACGACCAATTCGGGTTCGTCGGCCAACCTGCTGGCGCTATCGACACTGACGTCGCATTATTTTCGCGGCGACGCCCTGAAGGCTGGCGATGAAGTGATCACCGTCGCCACTGGCTTCCCGACCACCGTCAACCCGGCGCTCCAATATGGCCTGACGCCGGTCTTCGTCGATGTCGACATTCCGACCTACAACATCATGCCCGAGATGATCGGGGCGGCCGTTTCCGATCGCACCCGCGCGATCATGGTCGCCCATACGCTCGGCAACCCCTTCGACCTCGGCGAAGTCATGCGGGTCGCAGAGAAGCATAATCTGTGGGTGATCGAGGATTGCTGTGACGCGCTGGGCGCGACCTATGATGGCAAGGGCGTCGGCACCTTCGGCCACATCGGCACCCTCAGCTTCTATCCGGCTCATCACATCACCATGGGCGAAGGCGGCGCGGTCTTCACGGACAAGCCGCGCCTCAAGCGCGTCATCGAGTCCATGCGCGACTGGGGGCGCGATTGCTGGTGCGCGCCGGGCATGGACAACACCTGCGGCAAGCGCTTTGCACGCAAGCTGGGCTCGCTGCCGATGGGCTATGACCATAAATATACCTATGGTCATGCGGGTTATAATCTGAAGATTACGGATATGCAGGCCGCCGTTGGCTTGGCGCAGCTCGATCATCTGGATGGCTTTATCGCGGCGCGGCAGCGCAACTTCGTGCGGCTGACCGAATTGCTGACCCCTTTCGAGGACGTGCTGATCCTCCCCAAGGCCACGCCCAATAGCGAGCCGTCATGGTTCGGTTATCCGATCACCCTGCGCCCCGAGAGCGGCATCAACCGCGAAGATCTGGTCCAGTATTTGAACCGGCAGAATATCGGCACCCGGCTGTTGTTCGGCGGGAACCTGCTGCGGCAGCCCTACATGAAGGGACGCAACTATCGCGTCGTAGGGGATCTGGCCAATGCGGATCTGGTGACCACCAACACCTTCTGGCTCGGCGTCTTTCCTGGCCTGACAGAGGATCATCTGACCTACATGGCCGAGATGCTCGGGAACTTTTTGGCCAACAAGAACGGCTAGTGCCGGCTATCGGCAAACACAGACAATCAGACGGACAGTGAGAGCGTGATGGATCTTTCAAGAATGGTTTCGCTGAAAGGCGAGTTCGAAGCGGAGGGCCTTTCGCGCGACCGCATCGCGGCGGAGTCGGTCTTTGCCGCGCGAAACGGCCTGCCCTATCTCGTCAAGATCGGCGGATGTGAGGCCAAGGCGGACATGCGCTTCCTGATGTCGATCGGCGTGCGCAGCATTGTCGCGCCGATGATCGAGAGCGCCTTTGCCATGCGCAAATACATGGCCATGCTGCCCGATGGCGCCTTCGATCACATCGGCGTGACCATCGAGACCATCGATGCCGTTCGCCGCATCGACGCAATTCTCGATGCGGGCGAGAAGCTGGGCGAGGTAACAATCGGCCGGACCGACCTGACCGCCAGCTATGGGGGCACCGGCGTCGACAGTCCCGAAACCGTGGACATGGTCAAGACCGTCGCCCGCGCCGCTCAGAAGCGCGGCCTGAAGGTCACAATGGGCGGCGCCGTGAACAGCGGGACCAAGACCCTGCTGGAACGCGATGACGAGCTGCGTGGCATGCTCGCCTGTGTCGAAACCCGCAAATGCGTCGTTCCCGTCGCCCAGTTCCTGGAACCCGGTGCGCTGGAGGCATGTTTTGCCACGGAAAAGGCGCTGCTCGACATGCAGCTCGCCGATCACGGGGCGATCGTGAACGCGGCTTCTGCTCGTATCGAGCAGATCGAGGCCCGCCTATAATGGAAGTCAAATTCGTTCTCGATTTCGACGGCGTGTTATTCAACAGCGCGTTCGAGGCCTATACCGTCGCCAACAAGGCGACGGAGGGCCGGCCCGAATATCGGGATGATATCAGCTATGAGGAATTCCTCGCCTTCCGCAGTTCGGTAACGGATGCCTGGCATTATAACCGGCTGTATAGTCGGACCCACGGCCTCCCGGCCGCGGCGATTGCCGGGCTCCAGCCCGACGAGGTCGACTGGAGATTCTCGCGTGACTTTTTCGAGGCGCGCAAGGAGATCATGCAGGCTTCGGACTGGCCGAAGGTCATGCCTCCTTATGACTTCTTCTTCCTGCTGAAGCCGCTCCTGCTGCAGTACCCAGACCGATTTGCCATCCTGTCGACGCGGAACATTGAATCGATCCGCCAAACCATGAGCTTTCATGGCGTCGACAACCTCACCGTCTTCGGTCAGGAGGATATTCGCAAACTCGGCTCCAAGATGATGGTTGCAAAGGAGCAGCGGTGGCTGGACCGGGGCAAGTTCCTCATCGTCTACGTTGACGACATGAACAGTCACCTCGAGCCTTTTGTGGGACAGATCCACCTGCCTCTCCATGCAGATTGGGGCTATGACCGCTGCACGCCGGGCAGTCTTTCGCCCAACCAGATATTCACCATCATCTCCTCGCTGCTGAATATCGCCGAACGGAATCCGGGTTCATGAAATATAGCGACCAGATTGGAGCATGGCTCCAAGCGGCAGGTTACACGCATTATTTTTATGTCGGGGGGGGCAATATCATGCACCTCACCGAAAGCCTCGATCGGTATCTGGTCGGCGTGCCCGTTGTGCATGAGGTCGCGGCGGGCATTGCGGCTGAGTATTTCAACGAGGTCGCCGCCCCCCGCCGCGCTTTGGCACTGGTCACGGCAGGGCCAGGCCTGACGAACATTGTGACCGCCATCAGCGGCGCGTGGCTCGAAAGCCGCGAGTTGCTCGTCATCGGTGGCCAGGTCAAGACGGCTGATCTCGCCCGTAACCAGTTGCGCTCGCGCGGCATTCAGGAGGTTGATGGCGTTGCGCTCGTCGAGAGCACGACCAAGCTGGCCTATCGCTTTGAAGCGCCTATCGACGCGCCGAGCTTCCTGTCGCTGATCGAGCAGAGTTGGACACCGCGCAAGGGCCCGGTTTTTCTGGAGATGCCGCTGGACGTCCAGGCCGCTTCCGTGGAAGCGCAGGACCTGCCGGCCATCCATCCGCCGGTGCTGGATCGGGCGAGCGAGCGCCAAGTCGAGCGCGTTGTCGCCATGTATCGGGAAGCCAAGCGACCGGTTGTCCTCATCGGTGGCGGTATCGATCGCGCGGTGATGGCGCGGCTGCATGATCGCATCGATGCCCTGCAACTGCCGCTGATGACCACGTATAATGGCGCCGATCGCGTGGATGGCGAGGCATCCAACTATTTGGGCCGGCCCAACACATGGGGCCAACGCGCATCCAACATCGTCATACAGAAGTCAGACCTCATCATCGCTCTCGGCACCCGGCTGGGGTTGCAACAGACGGGCTTCAACTGGCAGGAATTCGGCCGTGAAGCGCAGATCGTTCAGGTTGAGATCGACGCGCGCGAACTGAATAAAGGCCATCCCCGGGTCGATCTGGGCCTGTGTGCGGATGCCAATGACTTCCTGCAACGCCTTGTCGAGCACGATCTTCCCCGCAAGGATGATTGGCTGGCTCGGGCACGTTCCATCATTGATCGGGTTCCGCGCGTCGAAGCGGTGAACAATACCGGCGAAGGCTATCTGTCGCCTTATGATTTCATCGTGCGCCTCGAAACGCTCACGACGCCGGATGATCTCATCATCCCCTGTTCCAGCGGCAGCGCCTTCACCCTGTCGATGCAGCTCTATCGGCAGAAACTCGGCCAGCGCCTCCTGACGAACAAGTCCCTCGCATCGATGGGCTATGGCCTGTCTGGAGCGATCGGCGCGGCCATTGCGGGCGCGCCACGTCGGACATTTCTGATCGAAGGCGATGGCGGTTTTGCCCAGAATATGCAGGAGTTGGGCACCGCGGCGATCAATAATCTCAACCTGAAGATCTTTATTTTCGACGATCAGGGCCACGCGTCGATCCGGATGACGCAGCGCAATTACTTCGGCGGCAAATATCTGGGCTGTGACACGCGCTCGGGCCTGGGCCTGCCCAAATGGGAAAAGCTCTTCGCCGCGTGGGATGTGCCTGTCATGCGCTTGCCGCTGGATTTCACGGAAAACCCGGATTTCCTGGCACGGCTCAATGCGCCCGGCGTCCAGGCCTTTGTGGTTCCTATCGATCCCGAACAGACCTATTTCCCCAAGATCAGCAGTCGGATTACGGCGTCCGGTTCGATGGAATCGAATCCGATCGACCGCATGAGTCCGGAAATCGACTATCTGGCTGAAGCCGAAGTCCGACGTTGATGCCCATATGAACGACGAGACGGATCTCGATCGGAGCAACGCACGCCTTGCGGATCCGGCTCGGCGCTTGGTGCTCGCCGATGAGCGTCGCATCGTCATCGTTGGCGCGCGGGGCTGGATCGGCCGCACCGCGATCGACCTGCTCCGTGAGGCGTTGGGGCCAGATCGTTTCGCCCAACGGGTCTTCTGCTTCGGGTCGGCCGATGGCGAAATAGCCATGGGCGCCGACGCGGCTGTTCCGCAACGCGCCCTCGAACGGCTGTCGGACCTCGATGCCCGCCCTACCCTGTTGCTGCACCTGGCTTTCCTGACCAAGGACAAGGTGGCCGGCATGGATCCGGCGCACTATGAGGCAGCCAACCGCGCCCTGTCGCGCACCGTGCACGACGCGCTCGACCGGATCGGTGTCGATCGCTTGTTCGTCGCGTCTTCTGGCGCAGCCGCCTTTGCCGATGATCCAGCCGCGGCTGACGACCTGCGGCTTTATGGGCGGCTGAAACGTGACGATGAAGAGCTGTTTGCCCGGTGGGCGACGGCAAGTCCTGCGGTGCGCCGCCTGCTCGTTGGCCGGATTTACAGCCTCTCCGGTCCGTGGATCAACAAATATGAGACCTATGCGCTGGCGAGCTTCATTCTGGATGCGCTCGCGGGCCGCTCCATCGAGGTGCGCGCACCGCTGCCGGTACTCCGATCCTACGTCGCGGTCCGCGAACTCCTTTCGTTCATCCTGACCGCACTGATCGAAGAACGTGGCGAGACGGTGCTGCATTTTGAAACGGGCGGGCAACCGCTCGAACTAGGCGAGGTGGCCGGCACCGTCGCCCACCTTCTCGGCGGTGATGTGGTGCGCGCGGCACTGACGCAGGATGGAGAAAATCGCTACGTTGGCGACAATGCCGGCTGGCAGGCGCTCTTGCACCGGTTCGGTCTCTCGCATCTGCCTCTGGAGGGGCAGATTATGGAGACGGCAAGCTGGCTGGCGAAAGAAGTCGGAACCGACTTGTCCATGACGCTAGCGGCAAAGACATCCAGATGCTAGCTGCGGCCAATCGGCAGACCAATCATTCGACGCACGGTTAATACCGTCAGTCCTATAGAATACATGTAAAGGGCAGAATCTTGAAGAGAGTCACCGGAAATCAGCTCATGCGAAGCGGAGCCTTCGTCGTCTGCGTGTTGAGCATGGGCAGCGCCATGCCCGGCTTCGCGCAGTCGAGGAACAATATCCCGTCGGGCTCGCCGGTGGATCCCTATCAGCGGTCATCAAGCAACGATAGCGCCGGCGAAGGAGGCGACGCCCGGCCTTCTCTTACCGAAAATCCCTTTACCGGGCAGCAGCTCCTGCGACCGTATACGCTGAACGCATCCAGCCCCACAGTCATCGCGACCGATCAGTTGCTCCGCGCGCGCGGGGGAGACGATGCGAGCGGCGTTCTCATCCGCCAGCCTCCGGCACCAGGTGAGTTCGAGCAATATATGGAGCGCATCCTCGGCCGGAAACTTCCGCGCTTTGGCGCGCAGTTGATCCTGCCTTCCGAGCGCGATTTCGCCGCACCGGCCACGGCCACGGTGCCGCCCGACTATATCGTCCAGCCCGGCGATACGATCTTGATCTCACTGGCCGGGTCGATGGACGGCAGCGTGGAGCGCCAGGTCGACAACAACGGCAGGATTTTTCTCACGGGCGTTGGCCCCGTCATGGTCGCGGGCGTGCGTCATGCCGACCTGCGTGACACCATCTCCCGCGCCGTGGGCCAGCAGTTCCGCAACTTCACGGTGTCGGTGGACATCAAGCAGCTCCGCGGCATTCGCGTCTATGTAACCGGCCTTGCCAACAACCCGGGCGCCTTCACCGTGAACAGCTTGTCCACGCTCGCCAACGCGGTCTTCCAGGCTGGCGGCCCGGCCTCAGGCGGCAGCTGGCGCACCATCAAGCTGTATCGCAACGGGCAGCAAATCGCCGATTTCGACCTCTACCAGCTGATGCGGGGCGGTCATCGTGTGAACGATGTCCAGTTGCAGAATGAGGACGTCCTCTTCATCCCGCCAGCCGGTGAGCAGGTTGCCGTGATCGGCAGCGTGAATGAGGAAGCGATTTTCGAGGCACTGCCCGGCGAGAGCGTTGCCGACATGCTGGCCGCCGCCGGCGGACCCAATACGCTCGCCGACCGCTCGCGCGTGATCCTTTACCGGACGGCCGGAGAAGAAATTCCGGGGCCCAAGGAGATCGACTTCGCACAGGCGGGCAGTCGTACGATCAAGGGCGGCGACATCATCCAGATGCTGTCCACCGGAACCTTGTCGATGCCCATCGACCGGCAGTCCGTGCTGGTCCGCGTCGAAGGCGAGGTCAATCGTCCTGGCATTTATTATGTTTCCCCCGGCACGCCGGCGAGCGAGATCATTTCCCGCGCCGGTGGCCTGACGACGAGAGCCTATCCCTTCGGCACGCGTTTCACGCGGCAGTCCGTCAAGATCCAGCAGCAGGACAGCTTCCGCGAAGCCCTGCGCCAGCTCGAGCTGTCCCTGGCGGCGGCCCCGCTTACGGCAAACTCGTCGATCAGCGAGGCCGAACGCGCCAGCCAGCTTGCCGGCGCACGCGCCGTTCTCGATCGTCTGCGCGAAGCAGAACCGGACGGGCGTGTCGTGCTCCAGCTCACGCCCAATGCGACCAGCATTTCGGGCAACATCCTCATGGAGAATAACGACGCCATCTATGTTCCGCCCGCGCCCACGACAGTTGGCGTGTTTGGTGCGGTCTATCGGCCTGCGTCCTTCCTCGTGAACGACGGCGGCAATGCGCTGCGGGTCAAGGACTATATCGAGCGGGCAGGCGGCACGCTTCGCGCCGCCGATCGGGGAAGCGTGATTGTGGTCCGGGCAAATGGCGAGGTTCTGTCGCGCAAGCGCGGGGCTCTCAACGCGCGGGTTCTCCCGGGTGACGTCGTCTTCGTGCCCGTGCGGACGCAAGGCAACTCCTTCTGGTCCAAGTTCAAGGACATCACGCAAACGCTGTTCCAGATTGGCTTGAGCGCCGCAACCGTCGTGGCGGTGACGAAGTGACGCCGGCGCGCAGCTTGGTCGGCACCATCGTCAGCTTCGGCTGGATGGCGCGCTTTCGCACACGGGCGCTCGTGTTCGGCACGCTCATCGCCCTGTTCGCGGTGCTTGCCGTGTTTCCGCAGCGCCAGCGTGCGGCCGTGACATTGACTCCAACCGACCCGACAAGCCTCGGCCTTAGCGGCGCGCTGGGCCAGCTTGGCGCACTCAACAGCGTCTTCGGCAACCAGGCGGCTGTGGAGGTCGCGCTGCGCGTGGCCCACAGCTACCAGGTCCGCAATATCGTCATCGACGAGACGCATCTCGAAAAGCGGCTCGGCAAGAGCCGCCTCGAGTTGCACCGCTGGCTGGACAATAAGGTAACGACCCGCTCGCTGCGTGGCGGCATCATCCAGACGGATATGCAATATCGCGATGGGGCGCTGGCGCTCGAAATCGTCGGAAGCTACGCCAAGGCGACCCGTGAGCGCCTGTCGCAGATCAGCCTCTCGCAGACCGCATACAAGCGCGATGTCCTGGAGAAGCTTGTGGCCGAAGCCCAGGCGGACCTCGCCAAGGCGCAGGAAGCTTACGACAATTTCCGCTTGCAGACACGGACACCGACACCGGAGTTCGTCGCCTCCACGGTTACAGAGCGGATCTTGATGCTGGAAAGCGCTATCAAGGCCAAGGAGATCGAGCTCACCTCGGCGCGGCAACTCTATACCGAAGATAATATGATCGTCCTCCAGATGAAAACGGCAGTCGCTGCGCTGCAACATCAGCTGGAAGAGGTGAAGCAAACGCAATCGAATGAAGACGGGACGGTCGGCCGCACCGTCGCGCAGTCCAGCACGCTGTTTAAGCTGGAACGCGACCTCTACATCCAACGTACGCTGTACGATGGTTATCTTCGCTTTCTGGAAGGGACCGCAGTCGAGAACCTGACCTCGTCGGCGAATGTTCGCGTTCTTGAGCCTCCCTTCATCGACACGGAGCGGCAGTTCTGGTGGCCGGCCGTTGCGGGACTGGCCGGGATCGCGCTGCTGTGGGGGGCGATCGAGTTCTATCGGCTGCGCCCGCCGGTCGGCGCCCGGATTGGGCCTGAAGTTGCATGACGGCGCCCGTCTCCGGCGCCGGACATCCGCAGGCGCGCCCTGAAGTATCGGTCGTCATTGCGTGTCGCAATGAAGAGGATAATGCCGAGGCGATCGCCGCGGCAGTCATCGAGCAGCTCGAGCCTGTGTGCGAGAACTTCGATATCATCTTCATCGACAATGAATCGCAGGACCGCACCGTCGAGATCATCAAAGCGCTGTGCGCGCGCGAACCGCGGGTACGGCTGATCGTCAACACGCGCAATTTCGGCCAGATGCGCTCGCCCACCCACGGCATTTATCAAGCCGGGGGGCAGGCGGTCATTTCGATGTGCGCCGATTTCCAGGATTCGCCGGCACTCCTCCCCGAGTTCGTCCGCCGTTGGCGCGCGGGCACGGATATCGTCCTGGGCGTTCGCGAGACGGAGAAGTCGGGGGCGCTGCTCACCCTCATGCGCAACCTCTCCTATGCGCTTCAGCGCCGCTTCGGCGATTATCCGATCATTCCCAATGCCACCGGCTTCGGCCTCTATGACCGCCGGGTGGTGGAAGCCATTCGCTCATTGAACGAGCCACAGCCCTTCTTCCGCGGGCTGCTGGTCGAGACCGGCTTCTCGATCGAGACCATCCCGTTCAAGCGCCCTCTCCGTGCGGGGGGACGATCGAACAACAATTTCTTCACATTGCTGGACTTCGCCCTGAACGGGCTTGCGGGATCGTCCAAAAATCTCCTGCGGGCTCCGCTCTACGTCGCATTCGTCATCGGCTTGTTGACGCTGGTATGTATGATGGGGGCGGTCTTCGCGGCCTTTACCGGGCGATCGGTGCAGCTTTGGCTGCTGGCCGCCATGCTGGAAGCGCAGTTCGGGATGCTTTTCCTTTTTCTGGGTCTGCTGGGCGTGCAAGTCGGTCTGGTATCCGAGCGGACGCGAAACCAGCCCCTGGTGCTAGAACGTGAGCGTGTCAATTTCCCAGCAGGATATTGACGCCATGTTCGATTGGAAATCCCCAGCGGAATGGAAAAGGGTATTTCGCTATTATCAGGCCGGGCTCATCAATATGGCATTTGGCTATGGGCTATTCGCTTTACTGCTGTGGGCCGGCCTCAACATGTATGTTGCCCAGGTCATCGCTCATATTCTGGGCGTGACATTTAATTATTTTACCTATAGCCGCTATACCTTTGCGGGACAGAGCGGCCATCGAGTTCGCTTCATCCTCTCTTATGCTGGTAATTATCTTCTCAATCTCGTGACCCTTGCCTTGGCATCGCAATTCATTGCCTCCCCTTACATAGCGGGGTTGATCGCGACTATTTTTGTCTCGGTCGTGAATTATTTCGTTTTGAAGCGGCTCGTATTCAAAGAATATCCCGCATGACGCGCTCCCGATCCATTTTATTTGTCGAGTGGCCCCTTGCTGCAACAATATTGATTGCCATAGCATTTACGGTTGTCTATCTATTTAATAATAACTACCTGCCTTTTACCTTCTTTTATGAACCAGACGACCTGTTCGCCGATTGGTTCAACACAGCGTACTGGGCCTATGATGAAGGCAGTTACGACACATGGACGACGCTCTATCCGCCGCTGTCCTTTGCCTTCCTGCGCGCGCTGACCAACGGGGTCTGCTATCCTCCACGCGGCGTAGGGGCTGATGCGAGCTTCGGGTTGGCCGCACGGGAATGCGACTGGCTGTCCTTCGTTTGGATCTGGGGCTTTTTTTTCGTCAACATCGTTCTGACTTATCTGCTGCTCCGCAAAATCGACCGCTCGACAGCTCTCCCTCGTACGATCTGTGTTGCGCTGGGCTGGCCAATGCTGAACGGACTTGAACGGGGTAACCTCATTCTGCCCGCGTTTACGGCCTTTATCCTTGGTTTCACGCCGTTGCTTCGATCAGCCAAGCTGAAGTGGCTCTTCGCCGGGCTTGCCGTCAATTTCAAAGTCTATCTGATCGGTGCCGTCCTTGCGCCCCTGCTCACGCGGCGTTGGCGGTGGTCGGAATGTGCTATTCTGTCGGTAATCCTGGTCTACATTTTCAGCTATGGGCTGATGGGACGTGGAACACCGCTCGAGCTGATGGCCAACTTGCGGAACTGGGCGAATCTGCCCGGCGGCACACCTCTCGATTTGTGGTCTGCAACGACCTACGAGCCACTGTACAAGCTGCTCGACAGCGAGGTGTATCCTATTTCCGCGATTATCGGATCGCGCAATGTCGATATACTCTCCGTTTTGATCCCGATGCTGCTCGGAAGCACACAAGCAATCATCCTGCTTGCAGCAGCAGCAATATGGCTGCGGCCCGAAGTGGTTCCGACCTATCGGGCAATCACTTTGGCAGTCATGCTAGCCCTAATCTCTTCGGAAGCCGGCGGCTATACGTCCGGGTTGTTCATGCTTCTGGTGATGATGGAGCCATGGCGTGGTACCGGACGCAAAGTGGCTATCATCCTTTGCTATATTCTTGCGCTGCCGATCGACATTGCAATCGACCAAGTTACTCCGGTCGTTCGCGACACTTATTTCCGTCACAGCACGACGATCATTACTGCATATGTCAAACTCGGCCCGTTCATCAGGCCCTTTTTGATCCAGTTGGTCGCTGTCTCGCTGGCCTTTGTGACGCTTCGAGACGTCTGGACCGACATTCGTCAGCAGGGTTGGGCCAATCGCCGGAGATTCCGCCGCGATGTGCCGCTGCTACCGTGGGTAACGCATCCTGACGCACCTGCGTCTGGAAATATCGCGAAAGCCTGACGCCGATGGAGGCTGACCACGATAGGCTCAGTGTGACCACCATGACGAAGAAGACCCGGGTGTCGTCTTGGCGCTGGCTATTGGCAGCGGCCCTGATCGGCGCTTTTCTGCTGCGCCTTTACAGCATTCATTTTGGCCTCCCCGCCCTCAATGATTCCGACGAGCTGATGTTCGAGCTCGGCGCGGTGAAGATGCTGCGCGGACTGACGCTCGATCCCGGCTGGTTCGGCCACCCCGCGACGACCACCATGTATGTGCTGGCGCTCGTGGACATCACGGTCTTTATCACCGGCTACGGGGCGGGATGGTTCTCCTCCGTCCAGCATTTCGGTGACGTGATCTATGGCGATCCCACCTGGGTCATCCTGCCTGGGCGCATTGCCATCTGCCTGTTCGCGATCGGTACGATCTTCCTGACCTATCGCCTGGCCGAGCGCCTGTTCGATTGGCGCGCGGGCCTGGTCGCGATCGCGCTGCTGGCGGTCAGCCCGGCTCACATCACCTATTCGCAGATCATCCGATCGGACATGATGGCATGCTTCTTCATGCTGCTCTGCATGTTGTCCGCCCTGAACATCGCCGAGCGCGGGCGAACGCGCGATTACGTGCTGGCCGCTCTATGGATTGGCGTGGCGGTCGCCACCAAGTGGCCCTTCGCCCTGTCCATCCTCGCCGTGTTCGGCGCCGCCGCCTATCGCCTCTGGAGCGGTGCCCTCGAGGGACGGCCCCAGATCGTGGGCCAGCTTGCCTTGTGCTGCTTGCTGTCGCCGCTGTTCCTGATCCTGGCGTCCCCCTATTTGCTGCTCGACTATCCCACCGTCGTGCGCAACCTGACCGGCGAGATGCGCCCCTATCATCTGGGCGCGACGGGCGGATCGCCGATCGAAAACATTCTCTGGTATCTGCGCAATCTGTTCGTTCACGGGGTCGGGCCGGTCGGCGTCTTGCTTGCTGCCGGTGGCGCCATCGCTCTCGCCCGCTCGCGGCTGGCGGCGGCCCTGCTCCTGCCGCCAGCAATCGGGTTCGTTCTGTTGATCAGCACTCAGCACCTGGTCTGGGAACGCTGGGGGCTTCCTCTGCTGTTGTTTGCAGCGCTCCTCGCCGGACGCGGCGCGGTATGGCTGTACGATGGAGCAGGACGGTTCCTGCGCCCGACGGCTGCTCGGGGACTGGCTGGGGTCGTCGCGTTGCTCGCGCTGGCATTGCCGCTGCAGGTCACCACAGCAGACGCGGTGGAGCGGCTCCATGATACGCGCCAGCTTGCCGCCCAATGGGCCAAGGCGCAGATCCGGCCCGGGCAATCAGTGCTGATCGAGCATTTCGCGTTCGATATCGTCGGCGAACCCTGGACGATCCTCTTTCCATTGGGTGACGCCGGCTGCGTCGATGCGCTCGCGGCTTTGCGGGGAAAGATCGACTATTCGCTGGTCGACGGCGCCCGCCAGGCACGCTCGAACATCGATTATGGCACCGTGGCCGCGGAGCGCCGCTCCTCATGCGCGACCGACTTCGCGATCTTGACGCAATATGAGCGCTACCGGGCCGAGCGTGATCGCTTTCCCGAACAATATGCGGCCTATGCCGACCTTCTCGCAAAAGGTACGGTCGTGGCGCGCTTCGTCCCTGAAGCGGGACGACGCGGCGGACCGGCGGTCACGATCGTAGCGTTCAAGCAACCCCGCTGACCCTCGCGGGCAGTGACGTGTCAGGTTGCGGGAGCGATCAGGCCAAATGACACAGCAGGACTGAAAAGGGACCGATGACGGCCGGCGCCTCAGCCCGATGCGCCAAAGCCCCCCCCCAAACGCCCTTGGGATGCGCACCAAGACCGCGCCGAGGCACATTGCGGGCTGGTCCTATTGGCCCGGAACGATATAGGCCCAATAGTCTCGCTTCATCTTCGAAAGACCACCGCCATGCCTCATCTCACCCCTTCGGAATGGGCGCCCCAAGCGCGCCTCTGGATCGGCTTTCCGGGCGATCCCGGCGAATGGCCCGTCGCATTGGGGGATGCGCAGCGGCAAGCGGCCGCTTTCGCCAACGCGGTGGCTGAGCATGGGCAGGCCGTCACGCTGCTCGCTCGCTCTCCGGAAGATCATGGCCTCGCCCGCCAGCTTGCCGGGGCGGCCGTGGAGGTCGTTCACATGCCGTTCGGCGACATCTGGCTACGCGACACCGCACCGATCGGCATCGTGGCGGCGGACGGCAGCCGTGCGCTGGCCGATTTCTCTTTCAACGGCTGGGGCGGCAAGTTCGAGATGCCCGGGGACGAGGATATCGGCGCGCGGCTGGCGGCGACGACCGGCCTGCCCTGCCGGCAGGTTCCGATGATCCTCGAAGGCGGCGCGATCGATACCGATGGGACAGGCCTGTTCGCGACGACCGAGCAGTGCCTGCTCAACCCCAATCGCAATCCAGCGCTGGATCGGCGGCAGATCGAAACGCTGCTCGCCGGGGCACTGGGCCTGTCGGACATGGTTTGGCTAGGCGACGGGCTGACCAACGACCATACCGATGGCCACATCGATAACCTTGCCCGCTTTGTCGCTCCCGGCCTGTTGGCGGTTCCGCAAGCGACCACCGCGGATGATCCCAACGCCGCCATCTTCGCGGATGCGGCCGCCCGCGCCCGGTCATTCGGCTTGCAGGTGGCGCCGATGCCGTCGGTCGGCCACTTCACAATCGATGGCGCCATCGCGCCGGCCAGCTATATGAACTTCACGATCGCCAACAACGCTGTCGTCGTGCCGCAATATGGCGCCCCCAACGATCAGGCGGCGCTCGATGCCCTGGCGCCTTTCTTTCCCGGTCGCGCCATCATTGGATTGCCAGCCGATGCCCTGTTGCGTGGCGGTGGGAGTTTCCATTGCATGAGCCAGCATCTGCCGGCGGCGGCATCATAACCGCAGCGGCCGAAGCAGACGAGCGGAGGCGGCGGGGATCGGATTTTTCGATGGTGCGTTCAGCCGGCACTCTCTGCTCGTCCGACCCGAAGCCGCACCCATCGATCGGGCCCGCCTGACCGCGCGCCAAGGATAGCCCGCCGCGAGAAATCCGATTAAAGGATGCCACATGCTTCTCTTTTCGTTCCAAAGCCGCCCATGACCCACATCACCGTCGCCGCGCTTCAACTCGCTTTCTCGGATGATGAGGCGTCCAACATCGCGCTCGTCGAGGAGCAGGTGCGCATGGCGTCCGCGCGCGGGGCCAAGATCATCCTGCCGCCTGAACTGTTCGAGAGCCCGTATTTTTGCACGGTCGAGGATGAGGCGCTGTTCGCCCGAGCCCGGCCGGTCGACGAGCATCCGGCCGTGCTCGCCATGCAGCGCCTGGCCAAGGCGGAGGGCGTCTACATTCCCACCAGCTTCTTCGAACGAGACGGTCAGCACCATTACAACTCGCTCGCCATGATCGGCGACACCGGCGAGATCATGGGGATCTATCGCAAAAGCCACATCCCGGATGGCCCCGGCTATGAGGAAAAATATTATTTCCGACCCGGCAACAGCGGCTTCAAAGTGTGGAAGACGCGCTACGGCACGATCGGCGTGGGCATATGCTGGGACCAATGGTATCCCGAATGCGCCCGCGCGATGGCGCTGATGGGCGCGGATATGCTGTTCTACCCCACCGCCATCGGCTCCGAACCCTACGATACGGAGCTCGATACCAGCCGCATGTGGCGGCGGGCGATGCAAGGCCACGCCGTCTCCAACTGCATGCCGGTGGTCGCCGCCAACCGCATCGGCACGGAGAATGTTCCCGGCAGCCAAGGACCGCAGACATTCTACGGCCACAGCTTCATCACCGATGAATGGGGCGATCTTGTTGCCGAGGTCGAAGATTGGCAATCCGGCGCAATCGTGGCCACGCTGGATCTCGCCGCCGCGCGCACGCATCGCGCCGGCATGGGCTTCTTCCGCGATCGCCGGCCGGAGCTTTATGGTCGCCTCGTTCACGATATCTGAGATTGTCACGCAGGAGAGAGACGCATGACCGTTGCCCGCATCTACATCATCCCCGCCGCCGACGGGAAAAGCGCCGAAATGGAATCCGCGTTAGCGGGAGTCGCCAAGCTCGTCGCCACGCGTGACGGCTGCGAGGGTGTCGAGGTCCTTCGCGATCTCGGCAACGAGCACCGCTTCATCCTCATCGAAAAATGGGCAAGCGAGGAGCATCACAGCAACTCATTCGCGACCATGCCGGAGGGCGCTCTGGATGGCGTCAAGGACGCCGCCGGCGGCCCGCCGGACGGGGCATATTACGACTATGTCGTGCGCTGAGCGACACGGCTCCAACGCAAAGAGGGGCCGATCTGCTCGGCCCCTCCTCCAATCCATGCATCAGCGCCCCGGCTTCACCGGCACTTGAGGTCGCCCTTGTCGATCTCACGGCCGAGCAGGCCGCCGCCGACAGCACCGATAATCGCACCCAGGGTCTTGTCGCCACTGCCGGCGATTTCATGGCCGGCCAGGCCGCCTGCGGCGGCGCCGATGACGAGACCGGTCGTGCCATTGTCGCGCTTGCAATAATAACGCCCGTCATTGCCGCGCCAGACACGGTCCGAACGGCCGAGCCTCCGAGGCTCGAGATAGCGCCCGCGGGAATCGTACATGTGCTTGCTCTTGGCGCGCTTGCCATGCGCTGGCGCCCAGCGTGGCGGATCGGCCAGGGCCGGCGCGGTTGGCATGGCCAGCCCTACAAGTGCCGCCGCGATGATGAACGTCCGCATGGATAGTCTCCCTTTTTCGTGTGTCCGGTTCCAGATCCAAAAAGGGCTCGCCGCCTTAACCGCGCCTGTCAGGACCGCCTTGAGCACGGCGAACAGACGATCTGCCGCGATGAATCGCAACAGGACCGTATGAAAATTCGGCCCCCATCGCCCCACCCCGCATTCACCAATGCGTCGGCCGGGCCTCAAGCGCCTTCATCACGCAGCGCCACCGCCCGGGCAAACACCGCCTCGAACATTTCCGCCGTCAACCGTCCGGTATTCTGATTGTAGCGCGAGCAGTGATAGCTATCGATCAGCCTGCGGCCATCCGGCATGCGATGCTCGGCGAGATGCCCGAACCGCGCCTTGGGCAGCTTGCCCCCCAGCACCTTCACCGCCGATTGATGGGCAATCTGGCCGAGCGCCACGAAGACGCGCGCGCGGGGCATCGCATCCAGTCCCGCCCGCAGGAACTGGCGGCAACTATGTATTTCCGTCGGAAGCGGCTTGTTCTGCGGAGGCAGGCATTTGACGCTGTTGATAATCGCGCAGTCGACCAGCTCCACCCCATCGTCCACCCGCGCCTCGTAGGTCCCACGGGCGAGACCGAACTTGGCGAGCGTCGCGAACAACAGGTCCCCGGCATAATCGCCGGTAAAGGGGCGGCCAGTGCGGTTGGCGCCGTGCTTGCCCGGCGCAAGGCCGACAAGCACGATCCGCGCCGCCGGATCGCCGAACGCGGAAACCGGCCCGTTCCACCAGTCGGGATGTTCGGCGCGACACGCATGCCGGAAGGCGACGAGACGCGGGCAGAGCGGACAGTCACGTGACGGCTCAGCCTGCGGCACGGGGCTGACAATCGGATTTTGCGGGGGGCTGGTCAGCGTCATGCCAACGCGATAGGCCGCACGCCACGCGTGTTGCAAGGATCAGGACCAGTGACGAACGGATCGACTTGATGACGGTAGAGCACGCCCTAGGCCAGCATCTCTATGTCGTCGGCATCGGTTCCAATCGACCGCTCGCCCGCACGCTCGGCCCACACGCCATTGTTGAGGGCGCGTTCGCCGCGCTTGATGAAGCTCCGCTGCATATCCTGCGGCGCTCTCCGATCCTCGCGACCCGCCCGCTCGGCCCCTCGCTGCGGACCTATGCAAATGCCGCGGCCCTGGTCGCCACACCGCTGGAGCCGCTCGCCCTGCTCGCCCTGCTCCAGGCGATCGAACGCCGCTTCCACCGCCGCCGCTATCGCCGCTGGGGACCGCGCACGCTCGATCTCGATCTGCTGCTCTGGTCTGGCGGCACGGTCAATCACAAGACCCTCACGCTCCCCCATCCCGCCTTCCGCATACGCGCCTTTGTGCTGGAACCGCTGCACGCCATCACCCCTCGCTGGCGCGATCCCGTCACCGGCCTCACTATCGCGCAACTGCGTGCGCGCTTGACCCGTTCCAAGCCGGTTGACCGCAGCCCGCGCGCTCTTTAGGGGTCCGCCAGCCGCGCACCCATGGGGGCCCATAGCTCAGTCGGTAGAGCAACTGACTTTTAATCAGTAGGTCGCTGGTTCGAATCCAGCTGGGCTCACCAAGGTTTTTCAGAACCTTGCTTTCTTCCCATCGGTTTCATTCCGATTTTCGTCGGACAGCGTCCCGACAGGTGCCGGCCATGGTCCCGCCGGAGCGCGGCAACCGGCCAGGTCGATAACAGCGACCTCAAAGCGCCCCATGCGGTCGGAAGCGAAAGGGCAGCCGGGTCAATGACCTTCGCATTTCGCGTGCCGGCTGTGCTCTTTCGGCCACTCCACATTGACCTGAGGCCGGCGACGGCTCAACCGCAAGCACCGGAGCCAGTATGATGAGCCGTTCCAAGAATAGGAGTGAGAATCGGCAGGCTCGTGCCTCCGTAAACGACCCTTGATTCGATCGCTTCATCGCCCATATGGGTCGCCGCAACCTAATAGACTATGATTGCTGATTGATGACGCCCTTTTTCTGCCCAAGTTTTCCGTCACTTTAAATGAGGGCCCATGGCCGCTGGACGTCGGCTGGCATGCCTCCAGGAAACACGAACCAGCGGCTTTAAGTTTATGAACATGCCTCATTTCCCAATCCGAAGCCGATGGGTGGCCCTCAATCCCGCACCACGCGAGGACACGGCACTGCCGCGCGTCGGCGTCATCACCAATCCGCGCAGCCACCGCAACGGCAAGGGCGTAAAGCGGCGCCTCGATCTGCCGCAAGCCGTGGTCATCCGTCATACGCCGCCCACGCGCGATGCGCTGGAACGAGCACTGGAGGATTTCGCGCGGGAAGCGGTCGACCTGATCGTGATCGACGGTGGCGACGGAACCGTGCGCGAGGTGATGAGCACCGCCTATCGCGTCTATAATGGCCGTCTGCCGCGCCTCGCCGTGCTGCGGTCCGGTAAGACCAACGCGCTCGCCATGGATCTGGGCGTCCCCGAGCATTGGTCGCTGGAGGATATCGTCCAGGCTTATTGCGACAACCGCGTCGCATGGCGCAGCCCCATCCATATCCGTTGGGCGAATGGTCGCCATCGGGATCAATATGGCTTCATCTTCGGCTTCGGAGCCTATGTCCGCGCAACCATGTTGGCCCAGCGCGTCCATGGAGGTGGCTGGTTCAACGGGATCGCCGTGCTCATCACGCTGGCGTGGGCGGTACTCCAGACCTTCCTCGGCGGCCCACGCAGCCCGTGGACGCGGGGCGATACCGTCCGGATCTCGCACGAAGAGGTCGATATCGTCAGCCAGAATATCTACATGATCTTCGGCTCCACGCTGCGCAACATGCCGATGGGGCTGCGCCCGTTCGGCCCGCCCCGCGACGGCCTCAAATTCCTGGCCATCAAGGCGCCCCCGCGCCATCTGCTGCGTTCCCTGCCGCGTGTTCTGTGGGGAACACGGACCGCACAGCTCCAGCGTGACGGATTTACCCGGCGCGACGTTAAGCAACTCATCCTGTCGATCCGGAAAAGCTTCATTCTCGATGGTGAGCGCTTCCCCGGCGGCAACCTGACCATTGGGCGCGGCGCGCCCATCGCCTTTCTGGTGCCATGACGGCGTTGGCAGGGCTGGTCGCGGACGAACTCCGCCGGCCGGCGGCAGCGGACATAGCGGCGCTGGCTACGCATTTGCGGAGCTTGCTCGGCGGAGAGGCGGTGCTGTTTTACGGATCGGCCCTCCGCGCGGACAACCTCGAGGGCGTCCTCGATTTCTACGTCCTCCGGGCCGACCCAGCGGGCACGCGCCCCAAATGGTCCTTTCTCTGGCCGCGCGTCAGCTACCATGAACACGAGATCGGCGGCCGCATCGTCCGCGCGAAAGTCGCCACCATGTCGCTCGCGACGTTCGAGGCGACAGCCCGTGGCAACACGCTGGATACGACCATCTGGGCCCGCTTTGCCCAACCCGCCCGCCTCCTCGTGGCGGCAACGCCGGAGATCGAGCGGCGCGTCATCGCGGCGATCTGCGATTGCGTACGCACGGCTTCCCGCTTTGCCGCCGCGCTGGGACCGGCGTCCGGCAGCGCCGAGGACTATTGGCTCGCCCTGTTCGCGCAGACCTACGGCGCGGAGTTAAGGGTCGAGGCGCAGGGCCGGGGGCGATCCATCCTGCTCAGCGATCCGGCCTATTATCGCAGCGCGCTCCATCGCGCATGGGAAGAAATTGGCCTGATCGGCCCGAACCAGACCGAACCGCTTAGGCCGGCGATAAGTGCGGCCGAACGCCAGCAATGGCAGGCGCGCTGGCGCCGGCGAGCGCGGGCGGGCAAGCCGCTCAACGTGCTGCGCCTCATCCGCGCCGCCTGGACCTTTGAAGGCGCGGCGCGCTACGCGCTCTGGAAGATCGAGCGGCACAGCGGTGTCGCCATCACGCTCACGCCATGGCGCGAACGGCACCCGATCCTCGCCGCGCCCGGCGTGCTCTACCATCTTTGGCGCGCCGGGGGCCGATGAGCCTGACCGTCCTGATCCTTGCCGGCAGCCGGGCCGAGGGCGATCCGCTCGCCGCGCACGAGGGCCTGCCCGCCAAAGCGCTCATAGAGTTGGACGGCCAGCCGATGCTCGCGCGGGTCGTGGCCGCCGTGCGGGCAGCAGGCGCCAGCCGCATTGCCGTCTCCGCCTCGCACCCCGACGTGACGGCCCTTGCCCGCGCGCTCGACTGCGAAGCGCTCCCCGCGCGCGGTGGCCCCAGCGAAAGCGCGGCTGAAGCCTTTCGCTCCCTTGGCGCGCCAGTGCTGCTGACCACTGCGGACCATGCGTTGCTCGACCCGCAATGGGTGCGGCATCTTGTGGAGGCGCACCCGGCTGGCGCGGATGTGAGCGTGCTCCTCGCCCGGCGCGAGACGATCGAACAGGCCGCACCCGGCACACGGCGCACATATTTGCGCCTTGCCGACGGGCATTGGTCGGGCTGCAACTTGTTCTACCTGGCGACGCCAGCCGCTGGCGCCGCGTTGGACCTGTGGCGTGAGGTCGAGCGTGACCGCAAGCGCCCGTGGCGCATCGCCGCGCGGCTCGGCCCGGGCTTGCTGCTCCGCTACTTGACGGGGCGCCTCACCATCCGCGCGGCGATCGAACGGCTGGGCCGCTTGGCCGGCCTCCGCGCTGAGGCGGTGGAGAGCCCGTTCGGCCTCGCCGCGATCGACGTCGACAAGCCTGCCGATCTCACCCTCGTCCGCGCCCTTATCGCGCGGAGCTAACGCGTCGCGCGGCTCAGGCCCGCACCGTTCCGGCACCGTGAGCAGGCGCATAGCGCGCAAGTCCGATCCCCAGGAACACAGCCGCCAATATCGCCCCCAGAAGCACGCTGATGCTTGCGCCCCAGGCACCAAAGGACGGCAACAGGAACGCCATCGCCACGAACTGAATCGCGACCGCTCCGGCACGGGCAAGGATCACGGTGCCTGCACGCTGCACGCTAAGCAGGATCGGCTCGAACGCCGCCGCAGACAGTTCCACACAACCGGCGCCCGCGAGCCAGAGCAGCAACACATAGCCCTCCGCGAAGGCCCGGCCACCCACCACGGTCAGCAACGAATGGCCGGCGAGGATGACGATCAGCATCACCACCGCTGCGCCGGCGAGGCTCCCCAGCAACATCCGGCCAACCAACCGCCAGAAGCCCTCGCGAGAGACGCTCCGGATCGAGCGGACAATCTCGGGAAAGGCTGCGCGCATCACCAGCGTCGAGATTTTGGAGAGCGCATTGGCAAGCTGCATCGCCAACCGAAAGGCGCCCGCCGCCGTCGGTCCGTCGAAACCGCCGACCAGCAGCAGTGCCGCCTGTCGCGATGCAAGACCAAGGCTGGATTGGACGTTGGTACTCCACATGAAGCGGATGAGGCCGACATTTTCGGCCAGCGCGACGCGCCACTGGAACGCCTGCCGGCGGAGCGCCGAGAGGTCGAGCGTGCGCAGCGCGACCGTCCAGCAGGCGATTGCCGTGAGCAATTCGGCAATCGCGTAGGCGAGCAGGAAGCCCTGGATCGTCGGCCAGAAGATCAGCGCCAGCACCGAGCCGACCAGCCGGCCGATCGGCTGCACGCTGTCGGCCAGCGCGGCGCGATCATATTTGTCGTGGAGCCGCAGCAGGCCCGTGGGGGTTGAGCGCATCGCGAGCAGCAGCGCAGCCGCATAGGCCATCGCATAGGGCCGCACGTCCGGGGACATGTTGAACGGCTTGCTCCAGATGAGGAAAATCGCCGCAACGCCGCATATTCCCACAATCGCGCTGATCAGTTCGATGCCAATCGACGCCTGCACCAGCCGCACCATGGCCGGCTTATCCCCCTTCGCATCATGCTCCAGGCCGTATTGGACGATGATCTTCCACGTCTCGAAGCTCGCCAGCACGGTCAGCATCTGCGCAGCGCTGGTGATGAGGGCGAAGCGGCCGAAATCGGTGATGCCGAGGCTACGCGTGATGATGCCGATATAGATCAGCGATAGCACCGCCATCAGCGCGTTGCTGGCGAGCAGCCAGCCGAGATTGCCCGCCAGCGCCTGCAACCAGCGGCGCGGCGCCGATTGGGCAAGCTGCCCTGCCCTGGTCATGACTCCGCCAGGTCCATGATCGCCGCGACGGCACGCTCGGAGGCGGTATGCGCGGGATCGTGCGAAATCGTATCGGCAAAGAGGCTTTCCTGCCGGCTCCGGTACAGCGGCGCACGCGCGGCAAAATCGGGCAGCAGCCGGGTCAAATCCTCGGCGGAGCGCACGACGTCGCCCGCTTCCCACGCGGGATAGCGCCCCTCGCGCGAACGACGGTCACGCGAGAAGCGGTCAATGAAGAAGGCCGGACGCGGGCGGATAAGGAACTCGTATATCTGGCTCGACACGTCCCCGATATAGGCATCCGCCGACAGTGTATAGCTCATGTCAACCAGTCGTTCGCTGGCGATGTCGATCAGGATGTTGGGCGCTGCTCGCCAGGCGGACCGGATAGCCGGCCGCCGTCGCGCGGTGCGATATTCGAGCGAGACATGAAGTTTCTTTCGAAACAGCATGATATGCGGTGCAAACACCAGGTTGAAGCGCTGCCCATCGCCGGTCGCGAACCAATCGAGCAGCGCCGGCCCCTCATCATACCAGCTTGAAAGGAACGGGTCGAAATGGGGGTTGTAGAGAAACACCGGCCGGTCGTTGTCAAACAGCCGCAGCCGCGGCCTGTCCGCCACGCTGTCGAACTTGGGGTAGCCGACGACCCGTACCTTGTCCGCCGGGGCGACACCGCGCCCGATCAGTTCCCGCGCGGTCTTGTCGCCGGCCACCAGCATCCGGTCGAACCCGCCCTTGGCGGGATGGAAGCCGACCGCGCGATCGCCCGCGCCGTGCGGCACGTGCACGAACCGCGCATGGGAGCCCAGCTTCCCCTGCCGTGCGCGCAGCCGCAGGCACGTCCGCTCCGTGCTCACCAAGACGTCACAATCGAGCAGGGCGCTGGCATGATGGTCAAGCTTGGCGATCCGCCGGACCGGCGCGATCCGGTTCGGCAGCGCCAGTGCCCGATCGAGCCACGGCGGCAAGTCGATGTCCAGCCACTGGACACCCGCGGCCACCGACTCGCCGAGCAGGCCTTCAAGATGAGCGCGGATCGCCGCGAGGCCCGTTGCACAGACGACCTCCACGTCCGGACGCGAGTCGTGCATCGCGCGCACAATGCCCCCGAGATGCGCGATCTGGTGCGGCGCATCATGGTTAAAGAGAAATAGAATCCGGGCAGGCATGGCTGTCCGATTGCCCATGCCGCCGCATGTTGCAAGCGCCGCATGACGCGCTCGGCTCGCGGCCGCCGTCATCGCCTCACCCGAACGTGAAGCTGAAGGCCTCCACCGCCGGATCCAGAAACTCGATGGTGAACAGATGCTCGTCGCCAGCCTGCTGCAACCGGACGAGCTGATAGAGCCGCTGGCTGTCGACCGTGCCGTTGCCCGCCGCATCCACGTCCACACCCGCGTCGGCGCCCGGCGCCCTGCCGTCGATGGTGACGCGGAAGCGCACCGGGCGGCCGTCCTTGCCAGGCCCCATCACCAGATGCAGGTCGCGCGCGCGGAATTGATAGAGGATGCGCCCGCCAGCCTTGCCCAGCGTCGCGCTCTCGCGGCCCACCGTCCAGGTGCCGGCAAGACCCCACTGGTTGAACGCGGCAGGATGAGCCTCGTACGTCGCCGCCTTGTCGCGCGCAGTCGTCGGCTGCGACACCGAGCGTTCGGACCGCGCATAGCCGATATAGGTTTCTGGCGACCGACGCCCGTGCATGGTCGAGGCGGCTTCCACGCCCTCCCCCTTCACGGCCCCGGCAACCATGCCATCGAAGGTGCGACCGGGTTGCGCCTCGGCGAGCAGGCGCTGGATCACCCGCTCCGAACCAGCATAACCGCCCTCGCCATAATGGTGGTGGCGGATGCGCCCGTTAGCGTCGATGAAGTAGTGCGCCGGCCAGTAATTGTTCTTGAAGGCGCGCCAGATGCGATAGTCATTATCGACCGCAACCGGGTAACGGATCCCGAGATTGGCGATTGCCTTGCGGACGTTGGCGACATCTTTCTCGAAGGCGAATTCGGGCGTGTGGACGCCGATGACGACCAGTCCGTCACGCCCATATTTCTCCGCCCAGGCGCGCACATAAGGCAGCGCGCGCAAACAGTTGATGCAGCTATAGGTCCAGAAGTCGACCAGCACGACCTTGCCTTTCAGCCCTTCGCGCGTCAGCGGCGGGCTGTTGAGCCAGGTCACCGCGCCATCGAGCGGCGGCATCGGCCCCTCGTCGGCCAGCGTCGCGGCCTCCCCCTCATTCTGCTGTCGTGCCGGGTTGGCGATGCCGAAGCGGGCCATCAGCCCTTCCTCGACCCGGGTCGTCCCGGCGAGCGAGACGCGCGAGAGAAAGCCGGTATCGACTCCCAGCGCGATCGCCGCCACCGCAACGAGCACCGCCGCGCCGACCGCGCGCCGCACCCATTCACCAACGCCGAGCGATTGCTTCATGGCCCGGAAGATCCGGCCGCCGACCAGGAGTGCCAGCGCGAGCGAGGTCGCCGCGCCGAGCGCATAGGCCATCAGCAACAGGCTGGTGGCCACACTCGCTCCCTGCAACGCCGCGCCGGTCAGCACCAGGCCAAGGATCGGGCCTGCACAGGGGGCCCAGAGCAGGCCGGTTGCGATGCCGAGCAGCAGCGAGGTGCCCACACTCGCTCCGCCCGCATCGGCCTGCGCCGAGAGCCGGGAGCCCCAAGCCACCAAGGGCCGCGTGAGCCGGTCGGCCAACCCCGGCAACAGCAACGCGAGGCCGAACAGGGCGAGCAGCACCAGGGCCGCGATCCGGCCATATTGATTGGCCTGTACCGCCCAGCCACCGCCGACAGCGGCCAGTGTCGCGACCACCATGAACATCAGCGCCATGCCGATCAGCATCGGCAACCCGTTGGTGAGGAACGGCCGTCCGGCGCGCGCAAAGACGAACGGCAAGACCGGCAAAATACATGGGCTGATGATGGTGAGAACGCCGCCGAGATAGGCAAGAATATAGAGAATCATCTGCGTGTCTCCCTCGCCCCGCCATCCAGCGCCAGCCATTGGGGCGACGCAATATGCCGTCGTAGCCTCATCCCCACGCTGCGGTGGCCCGCCCCACGGCCACAGCGCTGGCCTCGGCCTCCATCCCCACCGGTGCAAGGAACAAGCGAGGGGTGCGGTCGCGCCACCAACATCCCCTATGGCCGATCAGCCACGGTTGATCAACGCATCCTCCGTCGCCTCGCGGCCTGAACCGGCCTGGATCGTCAGGCTATCTCGATCCCGGCAAAGGCCGGCGCTCTCCCCAGTCAAACGCGCTTCCGGTCGATGGCATTACGGACCCCAAAACGGTCTCCGTCAGCGAAATTGTAAACGAACCGTCCGCTCCAGTGGCCGCGAAACGAAAAACCGGCCGAATCACTGCGACTCGCGCGAACTCCTCATGAAAAAGCGATGACGCCACGCCTGCCTTTGCTTGGCGTGCGCGGCGCGCAACCGGGCCGGGTCAGGCGGATAAATATCTTAACTAATTGAAAATTAACAATATTTTTTATCCATGGTGGCACGGCGGAAACCGTGACAAACCAAAGCTTAACTTGGTTTACGGATTGTTAAGTATAAGCTATTTGGCGACACGTCGGGTTGAATTCCGACGCAAAACAGGAGTCGTCGATGGTTAATGAACAGACCCTCGTTGAAGAACTCAACGAGCAGGAAATCGAAGCGGTTGCTGGCGGCCGTCCGAACAGCGAAGGCACCACCGGCCCCCGCGGCTGATTGAATTGCCGGGCGGGGCAAGCTTCGTGCTTCAGCCTGCCCGGCTCTCTCAGTCCAGATGCTCTTCGGCGTCACAGAGTGACGATGGGTATTTGCGATTGTGCTTGGTTGGCCGCGACATGCGCCGCCGTTGAAGCTTTCGCCCCCGTGTGGCGGCTTTTCTTTCAGATAATCGCTATTTAGTGGTGGCCCTTTCTCCACAGACCGACCTACAAGCATGGCCGGGGTCGTGGACATGAAACTTTTCAGACAACAGGCGATTGATTATCAGCAGCGCCTTTATGGCGAGGTGTTGCTCGTACCGCCGCTGCGCTGGTCCGTCGTCATTGGGCTGCTTCTGGTCCTGCTGGCCGCAACCGCGGCTTTTCTCACTTGGGGCACCTATAGTCGCACCCTCTCAGTGAGCGGCACCAGCCTGTCTGCCGACCAGGTTGCACTGCGCGTTCCCGTTTCGGCTATCCAGCACATCAGCCTTGGGCAGTCCGTCCGCCTTGTGGCTGCTGAGGATAGGAAGCGGGCAACCCCGCTCATCCACGGGACCATCTCCCGCATTTTCGCCCCGGCCGCCGGGTCCGCCCAGCCTTATGCACGCGTGACGGTGCACTTGGAGCGGGGGCACCGGACGGCCGCGGCCGCTCCCATTCTCAAGCCCGGCACGCCGGTTGAGGCGCGGATCGTCCTCGCTCCCAGACCTCTGTTCCATTGGATGATGACGGGGGATGCCGACGAGGCGCAATGAGTTTGCTTCCCGCCAACCTCATCGGACGCAAGCGCATCCGGCCGATTCGGCAGACCGAGGCCGCCGAATGCGGGCTCGCTTCGCTGGCGATGATTGCGAATTGGCACGGGCATGATGTCGATCTCAACATGCTGCGCCAGCGCTTTGGCGTCAGTGCGCGCGGCATCGGGCTGCGCCAGCTCATGCAGACCGCCGATGGGATGCACCTGCTCGCACGGCCGCTCAAGCTCGATCTGAATGGGCTGCACCTGCTCAATCTCCCGGCCATCATGCACTGGGATCTCAACCATTTCGTGGTGCTGGAGCGGGTCGAGCGGGGCCGCGCCTATATTGTCGATCCATCCGGCATTTCCCGCTGGTATCCGTTCGAGGAACTGGGCCGTCACTTCAGCGGCGTCGCGCTCGAACTGCGGCCATCGCATGATTTCCAGCCGCTCGCGGCCAGGCGGCGCCTGCACTTCCGCGATCTGTGGAGCGGAATGACCGGCGCCCGCCGCACGCTGCTCCAGACGATACTGCTCAGCATCGTCATGCAAGCCTATGTTCTGGCGACACCTTTCTACCTGCGCGTGGCTGTCGACAGTGCGCTGCCGGCATTGGACGAAGGGTTGCTCGTCACGCTTGCGATCGGCTTTGCAGCGCTGGCGCTGATCGGCGCGGGGGCAACGCTGCTGCGCAAATTTGTGCTGCTCTCCTCGGGAGCGGCGCTCTCCTTCGGCATCACCTCCAACCTTGCGCGGCGTCTCTTTCGCCTGCCCATCGCGTGGTTCGAAAAGCGCAAGGTGGGCGATGTGCTCACCAAGTTCCTGTCGGTGCTGCCCATCCAGCGCTTCCTCATCGAGAGCGCGCCGCTCGCGCTGATCGACGGCACGCTCTCCGTTCTGACACTGGTCATGATGCTGCTCACGGCGCCGCAACTTGCCCTTGTCACCCTGGTGGGCCTGCTCGCTTATTGCGCGATCCGGGTGGCCCTGTTGCGGACCGAGAAGCAACGGGAGGAGGAATATGTAAAGGCGCTCGGCCGCGAACAAGGCGCTCTCATCGAGACGCTGCGCGGCATCGTCACGCTCCGCCTCGCCGGCCGTGAGGCGATGCGACACAGCTATTGGCAGAACAAGCTGACCGACGCACTCGGTGCCCGCTATCTCCATGAAAAGACCATCGCCTGGCACGAAGCGGCAAAGGTGCTCATTCCGGCGGTCGAATTGGTCGTCGTCATCTTTCTCGCCATCAAGAGCACGATGGCCGGCGCGCTCAGCCTCGGCACGCTGTTCGCCTATCTCGCCTATCGCCAGCAGTTCGTGCAGGCTGGTCAGTCGCTGCTCGACGAGGGCGTCAAGCTGCGCCTGCTCGACCTGCACCTGGAGCAACTGGCCGACATCGCCCAGAGCGAAGAGGACAGCGGCTTCGACGAACCGCTCACCCAAGCGACTTTCGAAGGCCGAATCGAGCTGCGCAATGTGCATTTCGCCTATGGCCGACATGATCCGCTGGTGCTGGCGGGGATCGATCTCACCATCGCGCCGGGCGACTATATCGCGCTCACCGGCCCGTCCGGCGGCGGCAAGAGCACGCTGGCCAAGCTCATTCTCGGTTTGATGGACCCGACTGAGGGTAAGATATTGGTCGACGGCATCCCGCTGCCGGAATTTGGCCGCCGCGCGTTTCGAAACAGCGTCGCGGCTGTCCTGCAGGACGACGTCCTTTACGCCGGGTCGATTGCCGACAATGTGGCGTCGTTCGAGGACGTCGAGATGGATCGGCTCAACGACTGCCTGCGCGCCGCTGCAATACTGGATGACGTCATGGCGATGCCGATGCGGCACGAGACGCTGGTCGGCGACATGGGTTCAACCCTCTCCGGTGGCCAACGGCAGCGCATCCTGCTTGCCCGGGCCCTTTACCGCCAGCCCCGCCTTCTGCTGCTCGACGAAGGCACCGCCCATCTCGATCTCGCGCACGAAAAGCTGGTCAATGAGGCGATCAACAATCTTGGCATCACGCGCATCATCATCGCACATCGGCCAGAGACCATCGCGGCCGCGGATCGCATCGTGCGGCTGGAAAACGGCAGGTTGATCGAGCAATAGCGCCCGGTCAAACGGCTCCGAATGGTGAAAAAATCATCGCCACCCCTGCCCCCGGCTGTTCCGGCAGGAAGGGCGGCTGGACACTGTGCCTTAGATTTCCGCTACTTGGGAAGGAGTTGTTCATAGTTTCCTGCCATTGTCCATCATCGGCGGATTGTGCCGCCCTGAGAATGGACCATGTTTCGATTGCGCCTCCTTGCGGGCCTGACCAAATCGGCTCGCAGCATTCTGATTGCTACGGCCTGCCTCATCGGCTTGGCCGCATCGATCACTGGCGTCAGCCGGGACGCGGACAACCAGCTACGCGATCTGCGCTACGAGCATTTCCCCAAGAAGCCGAGCGGTGACCTGGTCCTCGTCACCATCGACACGCCGAGCGTCAAGGCCCTCGGTGCATGGCCGTGGAAAAGGGGTCAGCATGGCGCGTTGGTCACCGCGCTGGATCGCGCCGGCGCTCAGCTCATCGCGTTCGATGTTGTCTTCGATCAGCCCGCCACCGACCCGCTCCAGGATCAGCTTTTTGCCAGGGCGCTGTCACAGAGCAAAGCCGACGTTTACCTTCCGGCGATGCTGGAAAATGCAGCGAACGGCGGAGAAACGCACGAAGCTTTGCCAACGGCGACGCTGCTCCCTTATGTTTTGCCTATTTCCAATTGGGTTCTGAACGACCCAGACCAGATCATGCGACGAGTCCCCCTCAACGTGCCGATCCTGGGCGAGACACTTCCCTCCATGGCTCAAGCCTTGGCCCACACTCATTTTCCCGACAACGGCAGGGTCATGATCGATTGGGCCTATTCTCCGGAAAGCCTGCCGCATGTCTCCTATTCCGCCGTTCTCGCCGGTCACTTTCCCAAGGATTTCTTCAAGGGCAAGACCGTCCTCGTCGGCTCCGACACACTGGGCATCGGCGAGCAGTTCACGGTTCCTTACCATAATCGCACGGCGGGCATGTATGTTCATGCCATCGCGGCTGAAACACTGATCGCCGGCCGGCCGATCCCACTGAAAGACACACCCATGCTGCTCGGGGCATTGCTCCTCGTCGGCATGAGCGCATTTCTCAAACCCCGCTGGCGCTATTGCTTGCTGGGCGCGGGCCTCATCGCGCTGGGCCCCGTACAGATTGCCATCGAGCATTATACTCCACTCCGCATCGATGTCGGCCCGGCGATATTCGCGATCGGCGCCGCCTTGCTCGCCCAGGCCATGCTCACCTTGGGGCAGGCCATGCTCGATCGGATCACCACGTCGGCGGAGGCTGGCCTGCCCAACCTCGCCGCGATGGAATTGCAGGAGCGTGACCCCGCCATCACGATCGTGGTCTGCCTGCGCAATTATGTCGAGACGACGGCGCTGCTCGGGTTCATCGCGCAAGGGACGCTGCTCAGCAAGATACGCGACCGCCTGATTCTGGCCGCCGGCCATGATCGCATCTACCAGATCGACAATCACAGCTTCGCCTGGCGGAGCACGGAGGAAGTTCCGGACGTCGTCGCCAGCCTGGAGGGGCTCGAGGCACTGTTCGCGCCCGGTGTCCAGGTCGACAATCTCACGGTCGACATCACCCTCAACGCAGGCTTCTGCGAGTCCACCGCCTTGCCGGTGCATGACGCGCTGCCCAAGGCGGTGATGGCGGCAACCAACGCGATCAATCGGGGTGTCCTTTGGGAGCGCTATGAGACCGATGAGGAAGAGATGTTCTGGAAACTCTCCATCCTCAATGAGTTCGATCAGGCGCTTCGGCGCGGTGACGTATGGGTCGCTTATCAACCCAAATATAATCTCCACACCCAGGCAATCAGCGGCGCTGAAGCGCTGATTCGCTGGACGCATCCCGAACGGGGTTTCATCCGTCCGGATCGCTTCGTCCGCGCGATCGAGGAAGCTGGCCGCATCGAGAAGCTCACGCTTTACGTGCTTCAGCGTGCCATCGCTGATTTCGCGCCGCTCGGCTTGAACATTGCCGTCAATCTCTCGATGCGCATGCTCGGTAACAATCGCCTGGAGGCACCCCTCCGGCGCCTGTTGGACGCCTATGACATGCCCGCTGAGCGGCTGACGCTGGAAATCACCGAATCAGCCACCATGGCCGATGAGCGCGGTATTACCGAACTTGAGGCACTGCGCCGTTTGGGCGTGCACATTTCCATCGACGACTATGGCACGGGCCAGTCGACGCTCTCTTATCTCAAGCGCCTGCCCGCCTCGGAGCTCAAGATCGACCAGAGCTTCGTCCGCCAGGTCCTCACCAGCCGCAGCGACTCGGTGCTCATCAACTCGACGATCAAGCTCGCCCATGAACTGGATATGCAGGTCGTCGCCGAAGGTGTCGAGGACCAGGGGGTCATGAACGCCCTCGCCAGCATGGAGTGCGACATCATCCAAGGCTACCATATCGGCCGGCCGGTCGCTTTCGCGGAATTCGTCAAGCGCTACCGGGACCGCCAAACCCGCGACGCCGCCTAGCCATCGCCGCTGTCGATCCGGAAACGCCCGGGCGCGATCCAATGCGAGCCCGGGCCTAGATCGAGACGCAAATGGGGCAATCTTCAACGGTCCACCCGGTCCCGTAGCGCAGGTCCGGGTGGTGTCGGCACGAGCTTTAGCGCATCCGGCCCCGCCGGATCAGGTTCACCGCGGCCAGCAGGATCACCGCCCCGAGCAGCGATATGATGATCGACGGAATCGAGAGCGCGCCGGAGGTAATTGGCGGCGTCCCGAAGAGCGGCGAGAGAATGAGCCCCGCCAGAACCGCGCCCACAATGCCCACAACAATGTTAAGCAGGATTCCTTGCTGCGCGTCGGTGCGCATGATGAGGCTCGCAAGCCAGCCCACGATGCCGCCGACAACCAACAGAATGATGAGGTTCATCGCATATCTCCTTGCTGTGCAGGAGAAATGGTCGGGCTGGCAGATTGGTTCCGCCAGAGCATGGTTTTTAGTGATCGCTCAGGCTTCGCTTAGGATTCGCTCCAGCTCGGCAAAGCCATAGGGCTTCTTGAGGATCCGTCCTGAACGGACCAGTCCGCCAGCGGCAAGCTCGTCGCCGAAACCGGTGGCAAACACGATGGGCACATTCAGGGCGGCCAGCCGATCGGCGACCGGCAGGCAATCCTCATCACCGAGTTGGAGATCGAGAATGGCGAGGTCAAACGGCTCGGCCTCGATCAACGCCAGCGCCTCCGCCACTGTCGCAGCAGTGCGTACACCGCCCACGTCAAGCTCCATGAGCAGCGCCTCCGTATTCATCGCAATGATCGGGCTGTCCTCGACCAGCAGGACAAGCTTAGGGCGCGCGGTAGCCGCAGAATGGGGCGGGGACGAAGGCATCGTCCTGCCTTTGCCATGCCACGGCGCCGCCGTCCATGAACTTGCTCGCCGCGCCGAACCGGCGTCAGGAGTGCACCACCTTGTCGAGATCGGCCAACATGTCGGTATGACTCACAGATTGCACCGGCAGTGGCGGTGACGCCTGGATATGGGGCCCCAGCATCTCCTCCAGGCTGCGCCGTGCTCGCGCCACGCGACTTTTCATCGTCCCGACCGCGCAGTGGGCAATCTCCGACGCTTCTTCGTAGCTGAAACCGCCCGCGCCCACGAGTAGCAGCGCTTCACGCCGCTCGGGCGAGAGCCGCATCATGGCGTTGCGCAGGTCCCCCATGTGCAAGCCGTCTTCCTGGCTGGCCTGCTGGCTGAGCAGGCGCTCGGCGGCATCGGGATCGTAGTCGCCACGGAAGCGGTTACGCCGTGCTTCGCTCAGATAGACGTTTCGCAGGATCACGAAGGTCCAGCTTCGCATGCTTGTGCCCGGCTGGAAGGAGTCGCGCGCAGCCCAAGCCTTGAGCAGCGTTTCCTGCACGAGATCATCCGCATAATCCGGTCGGCCGCACAAGCCACGCGCGAACGCACGCAAATGCGGGGCAACCCCGGTGAGCTCGCGCCGGAAGTCGAAAGGCTCCCGGCCGTTATTTGCGACCACTATCGACATCCAGCTTCTTCAGGAGAGCGAGAAAATCGTCGGGGAGTTCCTCATCGACGACTTCGTCATACATACGCTTCAGGCCCTCGGCCCAAACGGGCCGAGTTCGAGGGACACGCCCCGGACGCCTTGCGGATGACGACTCCGATTTGCTGGACATGACCACATTAGTGCCACGGCGAGCGGAATTGTCGAGATGCGATTCCATGGCGATACATAACAACTTCATAGAGGGGCCGGTCTGCGGACCGTTCACGCGGCGATTGCCCGCAACATCCAGACGTTTTCTTCATGTTTCCCGATCCGTGCTGTCAGCAGGTCGGCAGTGAACACATCATCCGCGTCGTCTGCGACAGCCACGGCCTTGCGCAGGCGCCGCGCCACGGCTTCATTGTCCTTGACGAGGGTCGCCAACATGGTTTCGACCGAGGAAAGGGTTGCCTCGCTTTCAACGACGCTGCGCTTGGCGAAATCGCCGAAGGCTGCGGGCGCCAGATGACCCAGCGCGCGAATGCGCTCGGCGATGGCGTCAATCGCCGCCTGCAGATCTTCATATTGCGCTTCGGTGAGCTTATGCAGACCAAAAAAGTTGGAGCCAACGACGTTCCAATGGACACCGAGGGTCTTCAGGTAGAGGGAGAAGCTGTCGGCCAAAGCATTGCTCAACTCGTCGGCAATCGCTTCTGTCCCGGCGCGCGAAATGCCGGTCTGAACGGATGTCTCCTTGGGTTTTGCCTTGAGCGCTGCGTTGGCCATGTATGTCTCCATTCCTTAAAGGCTTGCGTTGGAGGAACGAATTGAGGAGCGATGAGTTCCAACGCTGGGGAACTCCTAAAGGCGGGTGATGGGATCCTGGAATTTCGGTGAACAGGCCAAGGGGCGCTTTGATCGTTGGCTGCGCGATTATCCGCGTGCCACACCCATCGGCGTCTTCCTGTTAGCCCTCCTCCTCGTCGGCATCAGCGCCTGGTCGGTAGAACTGGCCGGCGAACGCACACGGCAGGCGGACACCGCTATCCAGGCCAGCGAGATCGCAGCCGCGATCGAACGCCAAGCCGCCGCCAATAACGCATATTTTCAGGCCACCAGTGCCTTGTTCGTGGGAGCGCAAGCTGTCTCGCCGGATTTTTTCCACCAGTTCGTCGAGCAGTTGCGCCTGAATTACGACCTGACCGGTGTGGTGGCGCTCGGCTGGTCAGAGACGGTGCCGCGCCATCATATTCCCGACCTGACGCGGCGTATGGCAGCGCAGGGCTATGCCGACTTTCACCTCCACCCTGCCTCGTCCGGCACCTCGGGGACCGTCAATGTCATCACCATGCTGGAACCTCGCACCCCCCGCAACATGGGCCTGATCGGCTATGACATGAGCAGCGAGGCGCGCCGGACGGAGGCAATGGAGCGTGCCCGCAGAACCAATAGTATTGCCGCCACGGAACCATTGACCCTGCTGATCGACGAAGGCGTGACACGGGCACCGTCCTTCGTGGTGTATGTTCCGGTCACCTCACTCGGCGGCAGCCCCGTGTTCAAAGGCTTCGTTTACGGTGCGATCCGTATCCCGGATTTTGTCCGTTCGGCGCTCAAGGCCCGCTCGCCGGCCTCTGGCCGCATCGAGATATACGCGACCGGCCGTCATGGCCGGCAGCAGGTTTTCTCCTCTGGAGAAACGACGATGCTGCTCGGCACGCCGGTCGAGCAACGCCTCGCGGTTTTCGACCAGCAATGGCTCCTGCGCTATTCCCCACCCGGCCAACACGTCTTCTATCCGCTGACGCTCGTGGTCCTCGTCGGCGGGGCCTCCTTCTCGCTGCTGTTGCTCGCCTATATCCTGCTGGTTCAGCGTCGAAACGAGGATCTCCATCTGTTGATCACCGCGCAGGGCGAACGCGAGGCAGAGCGCGCCGCCTTCGTGCGCGAGCTCAACCACCGGGTGAAGAACACCCTGGCCAACGTCACCTCGATCATCTCGCTGACCCGGCGGAATGCGACCAATATCGAGAGTTTCAGCGGCGATTTGCTGGAGCGCGTCCGTGCGCTGGCCGCCAGCCACTCGCTGCTGGATGGTGCGCAATGGGGCCCTACCGATCTGCGAGCACTGGTGGAGGCGCAGATCGGCCAGGCCGGCGGTCTTGCCCGGCGCGTCACAGTCGATGGGCCCAATCTGCTCATCTCACCCAATGATGCACTCACTGTCGGCCTGGCGCTGCACGAGCTTCTGACGAACGCGACCCGCTACGGCTCATTGTCCATCGAGGAAGGTCAGGTCACGATAAGCTGGCGTGTCGAGGTGGCGACCGACACGGTCGCCGTGACCTGGAAGGAGCACAACGGCCCCACCATCACGCCGCCGGAGCGACGCGGGTTCGGCCTCAATCTCATCGAACGCGCGCTGGCTCATGAACTGGGCCAGCCAATCACCATTGAATTTCCGCCGAGCGGGCTGCGCTGCCACTTCTCCGTATCCCTGCGCAAGCCCCGCCCCTTCCGCCTGCGCGGGTGATCGGGCCGGCTGAAACGATGGTCAGCGCAGCGGTGCCGTTGAGCCGAAGAACGTCACCTGGCCGATCGTCGCCCGCACGAAATCGTCGCTGAACGGCTTGGTGATGAGGTAGGTCGGTTCAGGCCGCTCGCCGGTGAGCAACCGCTCGGGGAATGCGGTGATGAAGATCACCGGCACCGAGAATTTGGCCAATATCTCATTGACCGCATCGATGCCTGAACTGCCGTCGGCGAGTTGGATGTCGGCCAGCACCAGGCCGGGCCGGTGCGCCTCGAACAAGGCGACCGCCTGACTGTGGGTCGCGGCGGTCCCGACGACATTGTGCCCGAGCGAGCGGACGATCTCTTCGATCTGAAGCGCGATGAGCGGTTCGTCCTCAATAATGAGGACATCGGCCCGACTGCCGGCCTCGATATCCGTGATCGCGCTGTCGATCATCGGCTGCACCTGCTCCTCCGTGCAGTCCAGAATTTGAGCGACGTCAGCCGGCGAGAAATCCTCGACCGTAGAGAGCAGCAGCGCCTGCCGCGCCATCGGCGTCACCAGCTCCAGCCGGCTGGAGACGGTAGCCGTTTCCGCCGAAGCGCCGCGTTCCACCGCTAACTCAGGGCCGGCCGATTCATAGATGCGCGTGAAGGCGGCAAACAGGCCCACGCGCGATTGGGAAATACGCTCACGCAACAGTTCGTCGGCAAGTGCAGCTTCGAGCAACTCGCGGACGAAGCCGTCTCCCAGGGTCTGTGAGCCGGTCAGAATACGCGCATAACGCCGCAGATAGGGGAGCTGCCCGGCGATGAGATCCGATAGAGCCATGGTCCAAGAACCTCCATTCGTGTGCCCGGAAAGTGTAGGTCGCCAAACCGCTCAGCCACAACGAAATTATTTTTGCGACGCGCAGGAACCTTCGCTGTCCCGCTGCATTGTAAAACGAGACTGACATTCATCTGCCCCCGAAATGTCAGTTCGAACTGGCCGGTTCCCGTCCCTCCTCACCCCCCAAGAAACGGGGACCGGCCACATTCCTCCCCTAAGTCAGTGCACCTTTCCCGTCCGGCTTGCCGGACGGGAACGCTTTCGAAACCCGCCCGTTTTGCGAGCGAACCATGCACCGTCAAATGGAGAGAAATCATGCTTAGCCTCCGCACCGCGACCCGTCAGCACGGCCGCGAAACGATCGAGGCCCTGCGTGGCAAAGTCGGGGATTTCCGTTCGGCCGCATTGCCGCGCGTTGCTGAAGCGGCGGAAAACACAGGGGAGGCGGTGTCCAAGTTCGCCCTGTCTTCCTCTCAGCACGTCGCCCAGGCATTGCGCCGTCGTGAGCCGTCCAAATCAACGGCATTCGCCACCGTTCTGCCCCCTCTCCTGCGGGTCGGAATGCGCTTTGCGGCGCGCAACCCCGCCGTCGTTGTTGCGGGCGGCCTCGGCCTGGCGGCGCTCGGCGTGGTCGCATGGCGCCGACAGCGGCGCGTCACGGAAGAGGTCGGCGAGTCCTCTCAAGGCCCGGCGGACGATCTGGAAGAGTGGGACGAGCCAGATTCATCGACGGGCAGGGAACTTTAAGACCCCCTATCCATTTAGGCCCCGTGATTTGGCATCATCGGGCTATTTCGATGCTGCTGGCCCGATGGTGCCAGATCCGTCACGGCCTCGAGCGCGCTTTTCAGCGATCCACGGCTCGAGGTTTGTGAAACTTCACAGCGATCCGATCGTTTCCTTCCCGATCACCAAGGAAATCGAGTCGTGCCCCTGTCCGAGCTCATTTTCGAGAACGATCTGCTGGCGATGCTGGACCCGGAGAGCCGCACCCGTCTCGCGATCATGGGCTCCCTCATCACCTGGTCAGCGGGAACGGTTTTGTTCGAGCCGGACGATCTCATGGACGCTGTGCTCTTTCCGCTCGGCGGCAGCCTAGCCACGCTCATCGTCACAGTGTCGGGCAACGTCTCAGCCGAAGCCGCGCTGATCGGGCGGAACGGCATGGTCAGCCGCTACGTGGGCGATCGCCCGGTTCCTGCCTTCGCGCGCATCACCGTCGCACAAGGCGGCAGGTTCCTGCGCATCGCGCTTTCGGATTTCACCGCGGCCGAACGGCTATCGCCCGCCATTACCGACATTGCCGCACGCTTCGCCGAGTGCCTCACCGCACAGCTCCTCCAGTCCGCCGCCTGCAACGCGGTGCACAGCCTTGAACAGCGCACCGCGCGCTGGCTGCTCGCCGCCGCCGACCACACCGGCAGCCAATATATCAGCGTAACGCAGGAGCAACTCGGCGCGCTGCTCGGCGCTGGGCGCAGCTACACCAGCCGGCAAATACAGCGCTTCAAGGCGGAGCGGCTGGTCCGCACGCGGCGCGGCGGCATCGTCATCGTCGATTATGATGGCATGGCGACCCACGCCTGCGCCTGCCACGAGCACATTCAGCGCCACGTCGCCACCATGCTTCACGAGCATGTCCAGCCCAGCCGGCCCATCGCGGGGGCGCAGACCGATCAGAGCCTTCGGGACGCCGGCTAACCCGTTCGCTCACCTCCATAAATTTTGCACAGCCCATCATTTTGCCGCTATGGTAGGGCGGTCCATCGGATTATCGGCGAAAACCTGCTGGGGCTTTCCGCTGGACGAAGGTTGGGGGCGTCCTTGTGAGTCATGCCATCTGTCGCACGCGAAGCCGCAACGTCGAGCCATCGCGCCTGCATCGCCATCGCCCAGCAATGCGCTGATGACCCGATCTCTCGCTGACCTGGACGCATTGCCCGCGGACATCGGGGCGGAGGCAGCGCAGCCCGCGTCTCTCGCGCGCCGCCTGATGAGCCATCTGCTACCCGGTCGATCCGCGCCCGCGCGCACCGATCTGGTCACCAGCGGTTCCGAGGAAGGCGGGTCGCACCCCGCCTTACCCCTGACCAGCCATGACGAACCCGGCGTGTATGCGACCGATCCAATGGCGGATTCGCTGTTTCCCGCTGCACGCCCGATCGAGCCGGTGCTCAGCTATGAGCAGGCGAGCCCGGACCAGGTCGTCCCCGGTGCCGCATCACCCACGGCCACGCACGATCGGTTGATTCTCCCCGGCGGCATCGGCCTCATCATTTACGAAGCGCACGCGGGCGCCATGGCCTTCGACTGGATGCGATGGGGCGGCGGAAGCGCCAGCCCGTTCGGGGCAACAATTGATGTCCGGGCGCTGCGGCGGCGCGGGGCTGGGCGTCGTCTTGCCGGTCAGCGCTGTGCCGTGCCGCTCACGCGTTTCTCGGTGCCTGTACGCAATGGCTCTCTCTGGTCACACCGCTGGATCGAACCGGTGGCTGGCGGCATTACCTGTGCCGCCGGGGTCTGGAGCCTGGATCGAAACGCGGGCAGCATGTTCGCCATGGTCACGGATGATGCCGGCCAGATGTCCGGCGGGCCGCTGCTCCTCTCCGAAAGCGCCATTTTGCTTTGGTTGCGTGCCCCGCTCGACGAGGCTCTGGCCGCCATCGCCGATCATCCCGCCGGGGCCGAACGGGCAACCGGATAGGGTTTATCCGCCGCCGACACATCAGGATGACAGAGTGGGCCACCGCCCACCCGCATGGCGTGGGACCGAATGTGGTTTACCGCGCCCACCCGACTCCGATCTATCAGCACCGACAAAAGCCGGACGACGGGCACCGCGTCAGCGGCGCCCGGAGAGCGAGGGGATATGGGGAGCATGGCTGCGATCGAGGAGACGAGCATCCGCAAGACGGGGAAGGACGAGAGTGCGCCCGCCGCCGCCATGGCCGCCGCCGCGAGGCCCGCCGGGAGCGCCGAGAGCGGCCCTGAGGGCAATTTCCGCTTCTACGACAACCGCCAGAAATATCTCATGTTCGTGAATACCTGTTCGGAGAAATGGGTCGTCTCCGAGCGGGTGCAGCGAGAGATTGACGCGTTGGCGCCCCGGCCCCCGGCGGTGCGCTTCTTCGACGCCGGCATGGGCGATGGCACCGTGCTCGCCCGCGTGCTGCGCGCGCTGCACCGCAAGTTCGAGCGCTTCCCCTTCTTCATCGCCGGCAAGGAGATCAGCCTCGAGGATGTCCGCCTCACGCTCGACAAGATGCCGGACCGCTTCTTCGAGCATCCCGAGATGGTGTTCGCCTTCACCAACATCTCCTATGCGGACGCGCCCTGGCTGCATCCGACCGCGCCCGATGCGGCGCGACGGATGGTCTGGAAAGAGGTCGCCCTCACCGGCACGACGACGGCGGAGTTTGAGCGCCAGATTCTCGACCTGCAGCCCTTCCTCGCCGAGAACTGGCGCACCAGGGTCAGCGAAAAGACCGGTTCCATGGTGCCCGAGACACCGACCACCGTCATCCTCTACCGCGAGGATTGCCGGTTCCTGCTCGATCAGATCATTCCCCGCCGGGGCAAGGCATTGGCCGATTTCGACCTCATATTGGCGAGCCAGCCCTTTCGCCTGCGCGCGCCGGTCGATTTCAAGGCGCGGCGCGTGCTCGCCCCGCTTGCCCGTGCCCTCGGCCCGGGGGGACGGCTGCTCGGCATCCACTCGGCCGGCAACGATCCGGGCATGGAGATTGTCCACCGCATCTGGCCGGACGAGGCGCCGTTCACCACTTCGCGCCGCGAGCTTCTCGACGCCACCCGGCGGGCGCTGGACGCGGAAGCGGACGGTTTCCGCTTCGATCCGCTGCCCAACCGCGATGCCCTGTTCCGCTACGAGATGCATACGCTGCCCGACGAGATCGACAGCGAGAATGCATCGATCGGCACCTCCACTCTGCTCGCCGCGTGGAATGCCGCCACCTATGTCGCGCAGATCGACGACGACCGGCTGGCCCGCGCGATGAGCAACTCCGCCTATCTCGACGCCACCCGCGCGGTGCTGCGCAAGAACGGCGAGCTCTGGTTCAACGACGAAAGCTACATCATCGAGCGGACGAAATGATCCGCCCGATCCAACGAGAGGGATGAAGCCCCATGCGCACGAGTTATTTATTCACGTCTGAGTCGGTATCGGAGGGGCATCCTGACAAGGTATCGGACCAGATCAGCGATGCGATTGTGGATTTGTTTCTGGGGAAGGACCCGGAGGCGCGGATTGCG